>Ga0187827_10000197_pt1 | contig 94937 bp, 84 predicted proteins | sample ETNtaG_39_FD_167969 | JGI IMG/M metagenome (GOLD analysis project Ga0187827, IMG submission 167969) | Marine microbial and viral communities from oxygen minimum zone, Eastern Pacific Ocean - ETNP2014_SV_150_PacBio MetaG (Illumina Assembly) | ecosystem: Environmental > Aquatic > Marine > Hypoxic... | reverse complement strand
GAGCCGAAAAGTGAATCAGAAACGCAAGAAGACGATCGCCAACACAGCACTTTCTTGCAATCTCAATTACTTCAAATCGCCGAAAATCAGAGGCATGGCAACGCTGTCCGAGTTCTTAACAGACGACTAACTAAGGCAACCGGTCCTTCAACAGCATGGCGTGTGCACCCACATGCTGATTGACCAGCTGCGTCACCTCCATGTCGCAGCATATGGAACAAAGCGTATAGGCTTCCTCGCGGGATAGTTCGCTGCATTCACAAATCAGGGTAATCATTTCGCGCAGCGCCTGGCGGGCGGCTTCGTCCAGATCAGGATTGATGCCCATGGTAATGTGATGCGTTGGTGTTTCGGCCCGTGGCATTGTGAAATGCAGATCGTCGCGGACGATCAACTCAAACGTACCATTCAGGCCGGTTTCAATCGCTGTAACACAAACCTCGCCATTGCCCTGGGCCGCATGGCCATCGCCAACGGAGAAATTCGCGTTCTCGACAAAGATCGGCAAATACAATGTTGTGCCGGCGACTAGGTGTTTCAGGTCTAGATTGCCGCCGAAATCGCCAGGGATGATCGAGGTGATCGTCCCCCGCTCCGGCGGCGGAGCCACCCCCATGACACCAAAGAATGGCGCCAGGGGGATTTCCTGGCCCCACGGCAACTTGCCGACCTGGCACACCTTATCCAGGCCGATGTGGAACAGCCGTTCCTCGGAAAAGTCATCAGGCAGCGCGCCGGCGCCGGGCCGAATGATGTTCCAGCCCCAATCCGCCGCTAACTCAATATCCAGGATACGCACTTCCAGCACCATGCCGGGCATCGCACCCTTGACCGCCACAGGGCCGGTCAGGATATGGCCGGGCACCTGCCGCCTGGTGACCTGATCATGAATGGCGCGCTGTTCCGCCGCCACCTCGAACGGCTCGCCGTCATCCGGCGTCACATTGGGCGCGCCGGAATACGTGCGGATGGTAACCTGATCACCGGAATTGACCTCAGCCACCGCTGGCCGCTCAGCCTCAAAATAGCCCCAATGGATATTGTCGGGCCGCGCATCGACTACGTTCGCCATCAGGTTTGTCCCAACCACGTTTCGCCAGCCACAGCTTCAGCCTTCTGAAATGCCGCACGCAGCGCGGCGACCTCATCGGCGAGCAGCGGTCCCTTGGCCGCCGCCGCCAGGTTCGTGGCCACATGGCTGGCCTTGGTGGTGCCGACGATAGCGCAGCTCAGGCCCGGCTGCGATAGCGTAAATCGCAGGGCGATCTCCGGCCAGGCATCAACGCTATGGCCCAGATCCTCCGGCGTGATGGCCATGGCCGCCAGGCGCTGGCCGTAGGTTACGGCGTAGTTCACATACATGCCGCGCTGCTCCGAGATATCTTTCCAGGCCGCGTTGGCGATGGAACGCTTGGCGATGGTGCCCACGTTATTCTTTTGGCAGGGCGTCAACACGTTCTCGATATTCGACTGATCGCAAATAGAAATGGAGGTTTCGATCACCGCCACATCGTCCAGGCCGGCGGCGTAGGCCGCAGCCTCGTTATCGCCGGCATAACCTAGAAAGCGGATCTTGCCAGCATCCCGCGCCCTCACCAGGGCACCGACGGCCTCGCCCTGTAGCAGGACTTCCAATTCGCAAGAATGCAACAACATGACATCCAGATAATCAGTCCGCAGCCGTCGCAGCGCCCTATCCAAGGTGTTATCAATCACTTCCGCCGACCAGGCCTCACCCGCGACACCGTCCATGGCCCGGCCGCATTTCGAGACCAGAATATATTCGTCCCGGCGATGGCCGATGGTCTTGCCGATCATCTCTTCCGAACCGTCATAACCCGCCGCCGTATCGATCAGATTGACGCCCTGATCCAGCAACTTATTGAGTAGTTCAGCAACCTCAATCTGTTCCGTCTCCAGAAAACCAACAGGCGCGCCGCCGAATCCAAGCATGGAAACTTCCAGGCCGGTCTTGCCAAAGCCGCGTCTTTGCATTTTTCTTATCCTCCCAGCAGATTGTTATCTGGATCATACCGCAGCTTGGAGGCGAATTGTAAACGAATGGAATTCCCTACAGCCCACGTGCCTGGAGAACCACGCATTGCCTATGACGAGACCGGGTCTGGCCCGCCAGTCGTATTCCTGCACGGCATCGGCGGCAACCGCACGAACTGGCGGGAGCAACTCGACGCCTGCGCTGCTGATTACCGCGCCATCGCCTGGGATGCCCGTGGCTACGGCCAATCGGACGACTATGACGGCGGGTTGGATTTCTCCTATTTCGCCGACGATATGGTCCGTCTGCTGGACCATCTGGACATTGCCACAGCCACCCTGGTCGGCCTGTCCATGGGCGGTCGGATCAGCCAGGACTTGTATTTCCGCTATCCCGACCGGGTCGCTGCATTGGTTCTGTGCGATACCTTCCCCGGCACCACCCCCACCCTGCCGCCGAAAGAACGTGAGGAATTCATCAATCTGCGCAAGGGTCCGCTTGTGGCCGGCAAAACCTTGCGCGAGATGGCCGAACCCCTGGCGAGAACCCTGCTTAGCAGCAACGCCGCGCCGGAGCATTTTCAACGCCTTGTCGAAAGTGTCGAGGTGCTGCATCAGGATAGTTACATCAAAACCCTGGAAGCCAGCATGCGTTATGATCGGGCCGCGGATATCAGTGCGATTTCGGTACCGGTGCAATTGATCTATGGCGCGGAAGATCGCCTGACCCCGCCCGGTATCGGCGAGGATATGCAGCGCCGCATTCCAAGCGCCCAGCTAACAGTCATCCAAGGCGCGGGCCATTTGGTGAACATCGAACGCTGCCAGGAATTCAACCAGGTGCTATTGGACTTCCTGGCGCGGCAATAGCTCCATTGCGCCAAGGCCCGTCTGCCCGCACAATCGCAACCATAATGACGATACCTAGGTAGAACATTTTATGGCCCAGCATATTGTTTGTTTAACGTTCGATTTTGATGTGATGTCGGGACATATCGCCCGCGGCATGACCACACCAACGCCGATCTCGCGCGGTGAATTCGGCATTGTCGGAGCCTCCCGAATTTTGCCCTTGTTGACGGCCCAAGAAATTTCCTCCACCTGGTTTGTCCCCGGCTTCACGATTGAAACCTATCCCGAAGCCTGTGCCGAGGTTGTGGCCGGCGGCCACGAGATCGGCCATCACGGCTGGACCCACGTACAGCCTGCCCTGCTGGACCGGGAGCTGGAAGAAGAAGAGATGATCCGCGCCAACGAGGCAATCGCGCACCTGACAGGTCAAAAAGCATGGGGCTACCGTTCCCCGGCCTGGGATTTGAGCCCACACACGCTGGAGCTGCTGTTAAAGCATGGCTTCCATTATGAAAGCTCCATGATGGGCCACGACTATTCCCCCTATCGCATTCGCCAGGGTGACGAAATCGATCTACAGAAGCCCATGGTCTTCGGCCCAGAAACACCATTGATCGAAATGCCTATCAGTTGGTCACAGGACGACCATCCGCATTTCGAGATGACGGCGGCCAGGGATGGTCACCGCAACGCCAACAGCGTCATGGAAAACTGGGTCAATGACTTCATCTACATGACCCGCTGCGGCGACTGGGGCATCATCACCTATACCTGCCACCCCTATGTTATTGGGCGCGGCCACCGCATGTTGATGCTCGAGTGTTTCATCGACAAGCTGCGCGATCTAGGCGCCGAATTCATGAGCATGGAAGACGCCGCCTGCCTTTATGACGAACGGGCACCGTTCAAGGGCTAGGAAATCTTCTCCAGCTTCTTCAGGGTGCTGAGATATGCGGGCATGGGTCGCTCGCCGAACGAGGCCGGCCAGTTGGTATAGCTAACCTCACCCACATAAATATCGCCGCGCGAATCCATAGCTAAACCGTGCGGTGCCATGAAATGGCCCGGTTCCAACACAAAGCCGTTTTCCCCACCTAGGCGGGCGACGCGTTCGCCTTTACTGGAAACAATAGTCAGACGCGGACCCAGGTTTGGCATATGGCGGTTTACCGGCATGCCGGGCCCCAGTTCACCGATGACGCAGTTGGGGCAATTACCTCTCGGCATGAACAGGCCGCAAGGACGGTGCAGATTGTTCCACTGGGTTTCGTATTTGCCATTGGTATCGAAGACCTGGACGCGGTGATTTTCCCGGTCCGCCACATAGATCCAGCCGTCATCGTCGGCGACAATATTATGGACAATATTGAACTGGCCGGGATCGCTGCCCGGCTCGCCCCAGGACATTACCAGTTTGCCGTCCGGCGAATACTTGTGAACCCTGGCATTGCCATAGCCGTCGGAGACAAAGATGTGATTGTCCGGCGACAACGCGGTGTGGGTGCAACGGTGAAACGGCTCGCCACTGACATAGGGCGCTGGCTCACCCGGCACGCCGATTTCCATCAACACCTTGCCCTCAGGCGTGCATTTTCGCACAGTGTGATCGCCGTCGTCGGTGCAATAGAGGGCATCGTCGGGGCCGATATGCAGGCCATGGGCGCGGTGAAAAATACCGCTGCCCCAGGAACGCAGGAAATTACCCTCCCGATCAAAGACCAACATGGGCTGGCGGCCACGGTTGAAGACATAGACCTGATCCTTGCTGTCGATGCCGATGCCGGCGACATCGCGAAAGTCCCAACCCTCGGGCAACTTAGCCCAATCCTCCCGCACACGGTACTTATGATCGCCTTCGCCCAGAGTTAACGACATGCCAATTCCTCTCCCAAATGATCCCGTATTGTCCATCAATCGGGCGGACATGTGAAGGCGGTCAGGAAAACATTCCCTTGGCGTGGATGCCAGTCCGGGCCAAAATGCGATAACAAATTAAACTTGGGTGGAGTGGAGCGAAGCAGCCATGGATATAGATGACGCCATAAATTTCGAAGACCTACGCCTTCTCGCCAAACGGCGCCTTCCCAAAATCTGTTATGATTTTATCGAGGGTGGCGCCGATGACGAGATCGGTCTGGACCGCAATCAGCAAGCCTTTCGTGACCTACCCCTGATACCCCGCTATCTCGTCAATGTGGACAAGCGGGATCTGACAAAGGAATTGTTCGGACGCAAATACGATCTGCCCTATGGCATTTCGCCCACGGGTCTGGCCGGCATGTTTCGCGTTGGCGGCGATATGATGCTGGCCCAGGCGGCTCGCGACGCCAATATACCTTTCGTGATGTCCGGTTCTTCCACTGCATCGATTGAGGATCTGGGCAAACTGGCGCCGGAGCATGGCTGGTATCAGCTGTATGCCGCGCGGGATAAATCAGTATCCGAGGACATGATCCGCCGGGCCGATGCGGCAGGGCTAGGCGCCCTGGTGCTAACCGTTGATGTACCGGTGCATTCGAACCGGGAACGCAATGCGCGCAACCGCTTTGGCCGGCCCTTGCGGCTAAGCCTGGCGACCAAGCTTGACGCACTCAGCTATCCCGGCTGGCTATATGAATATTTGAAGGGCGGCCTGCCGATGTTTCCCAATTGGCTGCCTTACGCGGGCGAGGGCGCAGATGCGGACGAAGTCGCCGATTTCATGGCCTCCATGACAACGCCACCCCTGACTTGGGACGACGTGGCGCGGTTTAGGGAAATCTGGCCGCGCAAATTCATCCTCAAGGGCATCATGCATCCCGATGATGCCATCAAGGCCGCGGAACTCGGCTGCGATGGCATCGTGGTTTCCAATCATGGTGCGCGGCAACTAGACCGCGCGCCGGCATCCATCGAGGTGCTGCCAGCCATCGCCGCCGCCGTGGGTAACCGCATGACCATCATGCTAGACAGCGGTATCCGGCGTGGTTCAGATATTGCCACGGCGTTGTGCCTGGGCGCCGATTTCGTCTTCGTTGGCCGTGCGACGCTTTATGGCGTCACGGCGGGCGGCACGGCGGGCGCCACCAAGGCCATCGAAATCCTGCGCCGGGAGCTCGACCTGGTCATGGGCCAAATCGGCGTCGCAGATCTGGCTAGCCTGAACGAGAGTTTTATTTTCAAGGGATGAATTACTGAAGAATTGTACCTCACATGGTACATATATAATTTTAGGTAATAGTGCTGAAACTGAAGAAACTTCCCGCTAGTTTTTATGCCACAGCAAGCGGCAAAGAGCGTGTCCGGGCATGGTTGAAGGACTTGAACATGGCGGACAGGCGGGTGGTGGGTCAGGACATTGCCACTGCCGAGTTTGGGCGGCCTGTCAGTATGCCCCTTAGTCGTTCTCTAGAAAAAGGCTATTCGAAATCCGCTCCGATATTTCTGCCAGTCGGATTTCTCGGGTAATTTCTGCCGTTGTTGATGACCGCATGGTTTCGTAAAGAAGAGCCAGAAGACACCAAAACCGGATTTGGACCTAGCCGCAAAACGTTTGAAGAAGATCGCATCATGAGCAAGAAAACGGGCGGCATTGACTCTTCATTTGGGGATTTCCTTAAGGATGAAGGAATCTATGAAGAGACAACGGCCACGGCGATAAAACGCGTCCTCGCCTGGCAGCTGCAAGAGGCCATGGCGACTAGGCAAATGGGCAAGAACCAGATGGCAAAGGAAATGCAGACAAGCCGCAGCCAACTGGACCGCATCCTGGACCCGGACAACGACCGTATTCAGCTTGATACGGTCATCAAAGCCGCACGCGTGCTAGGCCGAGAGGTGCGGATCGAATTGGTATAGGACATGAACGACGCCCAAGTGGTATCCGTCCATGCCATTGGAAAAATTCCTGCCTTTGAGCATGAACCGCTACTCCGCCACCCTGCCGAAGGCTAGATCGGCTTCCTGTTCGGCCTCGCTTAGCTCCTCCTGCAGGCGCCGGTGAGCGTGGGCGCGGGGGGCACGGAACGGCGCGAGCAGACTGTAGATTACCGGTATCAGGATGAGCGTGAAGACCGTGGCCATGCCCAGGCCACCGAAGACGACCCAGCCAATGGCGGCCCGCGCTTCCATGCCGGGGCCACTACCCAAGATCAGCGGCAGGGCTCCCAGCACCGTGGACAGCATGGTCATCACCACCGGGCGCAAGCGCGTCAGGGCCGCCTCGCGCACGGCGTCATGCACGGACAAGCCGCGGTCGCGCAATTGATCGGCGAATTCGACCACCAGAATGCCGTTCTTGGCCATCAGGCCGACCAGCATGACCAGGCCGATTTGGCTGTAGATATTCAGGCTTGAATCCGTGAGTGTCAGGGCGAATACCGCCGCCGCCAACCCGAATGGCACGGTAAGCACGATAACCACCGCGGAAAATACACTCTCGAACTGCGCCGCCAGAACCAAGAGCACCACCAGAATTGCCACCGCAAAGGTGATCGCCACGTCGTTATTGGCATCCTGAAGGGTCGCCGCCTCACGGATGAAACGCAGGCCGATGCCAGGGGGAAGGATTTCGTCGGCCAGGGCCTCCACATCCGCCATCGCCTCAGGCAAGGTGTAACCAGGTGTCAGAGGCGCATCGATCTCGATGGCGCGACTTTGCCCGGCCCGGTCCAGTTCGGCGGCCACGCCGACCTCTTCCAACGAGATGAAGGCAGAGAGTGGCACCAGATCGCCGCTGGCCGTGGGCACGAACAGATTGCTTAGATCAGAGGGATCATTGATGGCGCCGGCGGCGGATTCAATGCGCACCGGAATGGTGCGGTCGTTGACGTTAAGTTCCGCCACCTTCAGGCCATCGACCATGGCCCTCAAGGTATCGGCGATGCCCTCCACCTCGACACCCAGATCCTCTGCTCGGGCTCGGTCCACCTTTACCGACAGCTGCGGCTGGGTCTGTTGGTATTCGATCTCCGGGTCTTCCAGATTTGGGATGCGTTCGTGCATGGCCACCAAAAAAGCGTCGGCGGCGGCGGCGATATTCTTGTAGTTCCCCCCCGTCAAGGTGAATTCCAATCGCCCGCCGGAGCGGCGCAGGTTCAAACTGTTGGGCTGGCTAACTCGCGCCGTGGCACCTGGAATTGCCTTCAGCGGCCCACGCAGCGTCTTGGCGATATCGTTCTGGCTGCGTGTCCGCTCGGACCAGGGCGTGAGCGGCGCCATCAGAAAAACCCGGTTAAGATCCCAACGTCCAACGATGGCGAGGATATTGCTGACCTCTCCATTCTCGTGCAACGGCTGCAATATGGCCTCGGCCTGGGCCGATTGGCGGTCCATGTAGTCAAGGCCAACGCCGTCGGGACCCTGCATATAGATGACGATGGCGCCCCGGTCTTCCTTCGGCAGCAGCTCCCGATCAATGGTGGGATAAAGAGCCACGGCACCGGCCGCCAAAAATACCGCACAGCCCAGAACCAGCACCGGCGCACCAAGAGTGAAATCTAGCAGACGTTGATAGCCCGCCGTCATGGCACCGCCAAAACGAGCCAAGGGGCCGGGCGCGCTAGACTTCACGGCACCCCAATCGGCAGGCAGACGCGCCGCCAGCATGGGGCAGAGGGTCAGGGCGACAAAGGAGGATATGGCCACGGCGATGGCCAGGACAAAACCGAATTCGCTGAACAGCTTGCCGGCCACGCTGGGCAGAAAGGCGATGGGCAGAAAGACCGAGATCAAGGTCGCCGTGGTCGCCAGCACCGCGAAAAACACTTGCCGCGTGCCCAGCACGGCGGCGGCCAGAGGCCCCTTGCCCAGACTGCGTTGGCGCTGAATATTCTCCACTACCACAATGGCGTCATCGACGATCATGCCCGTCGCCAGCACCAAGGCCAACAAGGTCAGAATATTGATGGAAAAACCCAACAGCCAGATCACCGCGATGGTTCCGGCCAAAGCGATGGGGATGGCCACGGCGGGAATCAAGGTGGGGCGCACGGCGGTCATGAAGGTATATATCACCGCAATCACCACCAGGGTGGCGATGCCCAAGCTGTAGACCACTTCGCGGATCGAGCCGCGGATAAAGCGGGCATCGTCCGAGATCTTAATAACCTCGGCGCCCTTCAGGCGTTTATTCAGACGCGTGACGGCGCGGTCAACTCCATTGGAAATGGCGATAGTGTTGGACTTGGCCTTGCGGATCAGGGCCATGCCTATAACCTTGCGGCCGTTCAATAAGGTATGGCTCAACGCCTCCGCCGGGCCGTAAATGGCGCGGGCGACATCGCCCAGGCGAACGTGGTCGTTAATGGCCAGGCGCTCCACATCTCCCGGCCGCCACAGGGAGGCATCGGCGCGGACCAGCAACATCTGGTCGTCCGATTTGAAGCTGCCCGCCGGCACATCCATGTCCGTGCTTTCCAATACCTTTGCGACATCGCTGATGGACAGGTGATAACTGGCCAGGCGCATGGGATCGACCACCACGCGCAACACCCGTTTGCGATCACCGAACAGATTGACGATAGCAACGCCGTCAATCGCCGCCAGTTCCGGCTTGACGTCATCCTCGGCCAGCTCGGTCAATGCCTCTTGCGAAAGATGCTCCGACGTGAGGGCCAGACGGATGATGGGACGGGCGTTACTGTCCGCCTTGACCACGACTATATCTTCCACGCCCTCGGGTAGGCGCCGTTCGACCCCGGCAACGGCCTCGCGCACATCGTTGGCAGCGACGTCAATATCAACATTGGCGCCAAACTGCGCAAAAATACGCGCATTGTCCTCTTCCGAGGCCGAGGCGATAATTTTGACCCCGGCAACCCGCGCCACTGCGCTTTCAATAACTGAGGTCACCTCCGCATCCATGGTTTCAGGCGAGGCGCCTTCGAAAAAGGCGCGGACGCTAACCCAGGGGCGGTCAACATCCGGCAGCTCGCGCACCTCCACCCCCAACAGGGCACCGAGGCCAGCGACGATGATCAATAGGTTCACGACGACAATCAGCGTTGGCCGGCGCACGGCCAGGGAAGGCAAATCGCCGAGCCCAATCATTACGACGTTCCGGCCTTGGCCGCGCCAGCCCTGAATGGCGCGGTCTTCACCTTTTGCCCCAGACGCAGGCCCTGGACGCCTTCCACGACAATCAGATCGCCTGGCCGTAAGGGTCCATCGACCAGCACCCGCCCCTTGTCGCGCCGGACCAGGCGGACATGGACCTTTTCCGCCCTGCCACCCGCGATCCGCCATAGATAGGCGCCATCCCGGCTCCACAACACGGCGACCTCGCGGACAATGGGATAGGCCCCGCCCTTAAAGGCCAGCAGTACCTGGAACGAGCCGCCAGGACGGAGACGGTCATTGGGATTTTCTATTCTGGCCTGCACCCGTAGCGAACGCGTGGTCCGGTCGATACGGCTGCCCAGGGCCGCAATCTTGCCCTCGATCGCTGTTTCGGGCGTCGACCAGGGCCTGACCGTGATCGTATCACCCACACTAATTCGTCCCGCGTGAGCTTCCGGCACGGTAAACTCCACCAGGATGGCGGAGCGGTCATCCAAGGTCACCGCCATGGTGTCCGCCGTGACCCGATCACCCCGGTTCAGATCGGTCATACCCACCACGCCGGCGAATGGCGCGTGAATGGTGCGGTCATGCAACTCGGCATTGGCCTGCTCCAAACGCAATTGGGCCAGATCCAGCTGTGTCTGCGCCGTATCCAGGCGGGTTCGGGCGGCATAGCCCGACGGCGTTAGCTTTTGCATGCGTCGCAGCTGGCGCCGGGCCTCGGCGGTGGCAACCTCCATCAAACGAACCTTCAGGCGTTGATGCTTGTCATCCAGGCGGATTAGTGCCTGGCCCTTCTTGACGCGCTGCTCCGCCCTGAAGGTGATCTGGCGCACCTCGCCCGCTACCGCAGGGTATAGCTGGGCGGAGCGGATGGCCTTGCCCGTGCCCACCAGGGTTAGCGAAATATGGTCGTCGGTCAGCACAGCCTTTTCCACCAGCACCAATGTAGTGCCGGACCGGTTGGCCTTTTTCGCCACCGCACCGCCACCGCCCCAAATGTCGAACGACCACCAGCCGACCGCCAATATGGCGGCCAACAAGGTAACAATCAGAATTTGCAGGCGCATGGACATGTCTGCGTCTCAATAAATTTCGGGCGCCGCCATTTTCGGCCCAATTCGGCGGGCCTGCAATTGATCATTTCGCCATTACGTCATGCAGGATTTCCAGCATTTGTTCGATCTCCCCATGGCGGACGTTAAGGGCGGGCATGAACCGCAAGCTATCGGGGCGTGGCGCATTTAGCAGCAGACCCGCATCCAATGCCGCCGCCGCGATTTCCCCGCCACTGGGTTTGCCAAGACGTGATGCACATATCAGCCTAGATCCGGATGCCGGGTGTGCCAGTCCGTGGCCTGTTCATAGGCCCAGCCGACGCGCAGGGCCGTGGCCTCGTCATGGCCGGCACAGGCGATTTGCAGAGATGTTGGCAAGCCATCCGGTGACATCCCGTTGGGCAGGGACAGGGCGCAGAGATCCAGGCAATTGCCGGCGCGGGTAAAGCGCGCCGGCGTACCGCCTTCGTCCGCCTCCACCACGGGAATCGCCGGGGTTTCAGTGCTGGGCAGCAACAGGGCATCGAAATCCAGCATGATCTCAGCGAATTCCGCCTTGACGGCTTCCTTCTCGGCCAGGGCGTCGAGGTATTCGTGGGCCTTGATATCCCGGCCCAGGGCAATACGCGGGCGCACATTGGGATCGATGGGCAATTCGTCGTCATCCGCCAATTTGCCAACGAAACGATAGCCTTCCGCACCGATGATGCGCCCAGCTATGGCGGCGAAGTCCGTGAAGGGACGCGGCATCTCGATCTCCGTGATCGTGGCGCCCAGTCCATGCAACGTCTCCTGTGCGGCGTCGAAAGCGGCCAGGGTTGGGCCATCGACGCCCGAGCGTTCGGCACCGGAGACCGCGGCCAGGCGCAAGCCCTGCACGCCACGGCGCATTGTCGCGAATGGGCTTTGCGCCGTATGGGCCAGGGTTGGCGGCCACAGCGGATCGTGGCCCTGAATGGTGTCATAGATCATCGCCGCATCCTCGACCGAACGCGTCATGGGCCCCGGTGTATCCAGGGTGGTGCTGAGCGGCAGGATACCATGCAGGCTGACCCGGCCCACGGTGGTCTTGAGCCCGGCCAGACCACAGTACGAAGCCGGCAGGCGTACCGAGCCGCCCGTATCGGTGCCAATGGCGGCGGGCACCATACCGGCGGCCACGGCAACGCCGGAGCCCGACGAAGAGCCGCCGGGCGTGCGGTGTGTGTCCAAATCCCAGGGGTTCCACGGCGTGCCCATGTGGGTGTTGGTGCCCCAGCCACCCATGGCGAATTCCACCGAATGGGTCTTGCCGATAACGATCATACCGGCGCCGATCAGCCGTTGCGCCACCGTCGCCGTGGTCGGCGAGATACGTTGGCGCCAGACCTGGCTGCCGCCGGTGGTGATCCGCCCCTCCATATCGATGATGTCCTTCAGGGCGATGGGGATACCATGCAAGGGGCCGAGGGAATGGCCGGATTGGATAGCCTGGTCGGCGGCCTTGGCCGCCAGGCGCGCCTCATCCGCATAGACGGTGACAAAGGCATGCAGCTTTTCATCAAGCGCGGCGATCCGCTGCAAACAGCATTCGACTATGCCGGCGGAGGTCAGGCTGCCATCGGCAATGGCGGCAGACAGGGCATGCACGGTCATGTAGGTGGGATCAGGTGCCGGTTGGTTCATTTCTTGTCTCCGAATTTGCTCGTGGCGCGGGCGTGGTCTTCATCATTCCATCGGGTCCAGGGCGCGGCAATGGGCGGTGTCCCAGCCGGCCTCCAAGCTGTCGCCCAAATGAATGCGCTCCGCCTCCGCCGCGACGGCCTTGGCCATCAACTCCCCGCCACCATTTCGTGCGATGCGGATCATGGAATGATCGCCACCATAAATAATCTCCATAACCGTGCCCTGCACCCGGTTGACCATGCCGCGGCCATTGATATTGAGATGCAGACGTTCCGGCCGAATTGACAGCGACGTCGTGCTGCCTTCACCGCCGACATTGACCGCCTGCGCCGTGACCTGTTCGCCACTGTCCAGGGTGACCTCGCATTCGTCACCCAGCCGTTTGGTGATGCGCCCGTCAAGATTATTGTTTTCGCCGATAAAGTTGGCGACGAAGGAATTGCTGGGATATTCGTAGATCGTGTGCGGATCATCAATTTGCTGCACGATGCCATCGTTAAAAACTGCCACCCGATCGGACATGGTCAACGCCTCCCGTTGGTCATGGGTGACATAGACCACGGTCATGCCAAACGCCTCGTGCAAATGCTTGATCTCGATCTGCATCTGTTCCCGCAAATTCTTGTCCAGAGCACCCAGGGGTTCGTCCATCAGGACTAGTTCGGGCTCGAACACCAGGGCCCTGGCCAGCGCGACGCGCTGCTGCTGACCGCCCGAAAGCTGGGCTGGGCGGCGATCCGCCAGATGCTCAAGCTCGACCATCCGCAGGGCCCGCAAGGTCCGCTCACCTATTTCCGCCTTGGGCAGGCGTCGTTGCCGCAATGGATAGGCGACATTTTCGCGCACACTTTTATGAGGGAACAAGGCATAATTCTGAAACACAATGCCCATGTTGCGGCGATATGGCGGCACGTGGGCAAGTGAGTTACCACGAAGTAGAATCTCCCCCGCCGTCGGCTCCTCGAAACCGGCCAGCATCATCAGGGTCGTGGTTTTGCCCGAGCCGGACGGGCCAAGCAAGGTTAGGAATTCGCCTTTGCAGATGGTCAGATCCAGGCCCTTGACCACATTGGTATCACCATCATAGGTCTTTTCCACACCAACAAACGAGACGACGCCTTCTGAATTTTCCCGCACTTGCTCCACCGCCGCGAATTGGTTGCTGACAAGATTCATTTTACGCACTCTTTCGGGCAGTGTTACAATATTTTCCATAAAGAACCAAAAACTGACATGAACCATTTAGTGTGTTCGTGGACAACGGGAGAAAGGGGCAAGTGATGATTTTTCGAAAATATGTGGCGGCGGCGGCGGTAACGCTGGGCGTCGTGGCGCTGGCGAGCACGGCTATTGCGCGGGATTTCACCATCGCATCGTGGGGTGGAGGTTATCAGGATTCCCAACGCAAGAATTTCTTCAAACCGTTTGGCGATTCCAAGGGCATCAAGGTTCTGGAAGACACCTATCTTGGTGGCTGGGCCCAGTTCAAGGCCATGCAGGAAACCGGCAACCGCCCATGGGATGTGGTGCAGATCGAAACCTCGGAGCTGATCCGTGGTTGCGAGGAGGGCCTGTTCGTGAAGCTGGATTGGTCCCGCATCGGGCCAAAGGACAATTATATCGGCCCAGCCGTCACGGAATGCGGCCTGGGCGTCGCGACGGTTTCGCAACTGGTTGGCTATAACCCGAAAAATACCAAGGCTGAGCCGACTTCGATCGCCGATTTTTTTGATCTGAAAAAGATCCCCGGCAAGCGCGGTGTCCGCAGTGATCCCAAGGGCACACTGGAATTCGCCCTGATGGCCGACGGCGTCGATGTCAAGGATGTCTACAAGGTAATGAGCACCAAGGCCGGCCTGGATCGCGCCTTCGCCAAGCTGGATTCGATCAAAAGCAACATCCAGTGGTGGGAAGCGGGCGCCCAGGCGCCGGAATGGCTGATCAGCGGCGACGTCGTGATGTCCACAGCCTACAACGGCCGCATTTCCAAGGCCAACAAGGACGGCCACGGCCTGAAAATGATCTGGCAGAACAACATTTTGTACGTGGATAAATGGGTCATTTTCAAAGGCTCGAAACACGTGGATACGGCGTATGAGTATCTGCAGTTTTTTTCCGATCCAAAACGTGAGGCGGCTTTCACCAATGACTATACCTATGGTCAGCCGGTCAAGGCGGCATTGAAATATATCAAGCCTGACGTCGCGGCTGCCCTGCCGGCGGGTGCGAATATCGCCGATGCCTTGGATACGGGTCGCCAGGATTCGGTGGAATTCTGGCTCGATAATTCCGATGAGATCTTCGAGCGTTGGACCGCCTGGAAGGCTAAGTAGGCCCGGCCCGAACCCGGCAGGGCATGGAATCATGGTTGCGGGGGCGCCGATCTAGGTGCTCCCGCCAATCAGGGTTTTCAATAAACGAGCAAGCCACATGAGTGAGCAGGCTATTAATCCCGGGCCAACGGGAGCGGTTTCCGACCGGAGCATTTTGAAAGCGAATTTGCGGCGGGCGGAGCGGCGGCGCAAGTTTCGTGCCTATGGCCTGATTGCGCCGCTGTTTCTTTTTTTGCTGGCTTTCTTTCTGATCCCGATCGGCTCGGTGCTGTATTTCTCCATCTCCAACCCGGAGGTGGTGACCATGCTGCCCAGGGTTACGGCGGCCCTGCGGGATTGGGATGCACAAAGCATACCCGACGAGGCCACCTTCGCGGCCCTGGCCGAGGATCTGAAGCGCGGCTATGCCGACACCACCCTGCCCAAGGTGTCGCTGCGCCTGAATTACGAAGTCAGCGGCTTCCGCAGCCTGTTGATGCGCACGGGCCGCAAGGCAAAACGCATGCGGGCGCCGTTCAAGGAAGCCATCATCGCCCGGGACAAACGCTGGTCCGAACTGATTTACTGGCGCACCTTGAAGGCCAACGACAGCCGCTTCACCCTGCACTACCTGTTGCAGGCATTGGACCTGGACCTGCAGTGGGATGGCAGTATCGAGCGCGCGGCGCCGGAGCAGCAAATCTATCTCTCCAACCTGCGGCGTACCTTGTGGATAGCCCTGGTTGTCACGCTGGCCTGCATCATGCTGGGTTATCCCGTGGCCTATATGATCGCCACGGCACCACCACGGCTGGCCAAGATCCTGATCCTGTTGGTGCTGTTACCGTTCTGGACCTCGCTTTTGGTGCGCACGGCCGCCTGGGTGATCGTGTTGCAGAAGTCGGGCATCGTTAACGATGCATTGATCGGGCTGGGCCTGGTGGACGAACCCCTGGCACTGATTTTCAACCGCACCGGCGTCTATATTTCGATGGTGCATATTCTGCTGCCCTTCATGATTCTGCCGCTCTATAGCGTGATGAAAGGCATCCCCGGCGATCATGTGCGCGCCGCCGCCTCGTTGGGCGCGACACCGCGATCGGCTTTTCTTGGGGTCTATTTTCCGCAGACCGTACCAGGCCTGGCGGCGGGCTGTCTGCTGGTCTATGTCATCGCGCTGGGTTTCTATATCACGCCCATGCTGATCGGGGGCGGCTCGGACCAGATGCTGGCCTATCTGATCGCCGAATTCGCCACCAATACAGCCAATTGGGGCTTGGCCGGCGCCCTCGCCATGTTGTTGCTGATCTGTATCGCCGTGTTGTATCCGCTGTACCAGCGCTTCGCCGGTGCCGGCGGCATGAAACTGGGTTAGGGGCCGAAAATGGCACTGCCGCGATATGCGACCCCATCCCAGCGGCTTTGGCATTGGGCTTTCCGCATTATCTGCATTCTTGTATTCGTCTTTCTGGTGGCGCCGATCATCGTCATCATTCCCATATCGGTCAGTTCATCCTCGATACTGAACTACCCGTTGCCCGGACTGTCATGGCAATGGTTCGAGGTTATCTTCACGCCGTACCCTTGGATGCTGTCACTTGAGAACAGCATCATCATCGCTTCGGCCACCACGGTGCTGGCGACGATCTTGGGCACGCTGGCGGCCTATGGCCTGACCAGCGTTGAATTCCGTCTAAAGCCGTTGCTGATGGCGCTGCTGCTCTCCCCCATGATGGTGCCCTTGGTGATCACGGCGCTGGCGGCCTATTTCGTCTTTGCCCGCGTCGGCCTGGCCGGCACTTTTACAGGCATGATCCTGGCCCATACGGTTCTGGCGGTGCCCTTCGTGGTCATCACCGTGACGGCGACCTTGCAGGGCTTTGACCGCAACATGGTGCGCGCGGCGCAAAGCCTAGGCGCCCGTCCAATCATTGCCTTTTTCACCGTCACCCTGCCCATGATCACGCCTGGCGTGATATCCGGTGCCGTCTTTGCCTTTGTCACCTCGTTCGATGAGATCGTCGTGGCGCTTTTCATTGCCTCGCCGGCGCAGTTTACCTTGCCCCGGCAACTGTTCTCCGGTCTGCGCGACAATCTTGATCCCTCGATCGTGGCCATCGCGACACTGCTGATCGTGGTGTCGGTGAGCCTGATGGCCGTGGTGGAACTGTTGCGTTGGCGTGGCGAGCGCCTCACGCGCGCGGCGAAATAGCCGAGATCAGAGCCTTCACCCTTTAGCCACTTCGGTTTACAGTAGGCTTAGGGAGGCACGTGCCATGAGTTTTAGTTTCACCGATGAACAAACCGAATTTCGTTCGATCCTGAGGCGTTTTCTGGCGGAAAAATCACCGACCACAGAAGTGCGCCGCCTGATGGAGACCGAGGACGGCTATGATCCGGACGTCTGGCGTCAGTTGAGCCAGGATCTGGGCGTGACCGCCATTCATATTCCCGAGGAATACGGCGGCCAGGGCTTTGGCTTTGTTGAACTGGCCATCGTGCTGGAGGAAATGGGCCGGAGCCTGCTCTGTGCGCCCTATTTCTCCACCGTCGTGATGGCGGCCACGGCTATTCTGAATGCCGGTGACGAAGAGCAAAAGCGTGCCCTGCTACCGCCCATTTCCGCTGGAAAAAACCGGGCGGCCTTGGCTTTCACTGAGGAAAATGGCCGCTGGGACAGCGCTGGCATGGCAATGACGGCCAAGGCCGTGGAAGACGGTTATCAACTGGACGGCGTCAAGAGCTTCGTCCTGGATGGCCACACGGCGGAACTGATCGTGGTTTTGGCGCGGGCACCAGGCACAGCCGGCGACAATGGCCTGTCATTCTTCACCGTGGCGGGGGACGCGGACGGTCTGAGCCGGAAGCGCCTGCAAGGCGTCGATGACACGCGCAAACTGGCGCGCCTGGAATTCAACGGCGTCTCTGCGCAGCTATTGGGTAGCGAAGGTGCCGCCGCCGCGCTCCTGACGAAGACCCTGGATCAGGCGGTGACCTGTCTGGCCAACGAAATGGTCGGCGGGGCCGAGGCCTTGCGGGAACAGGCCCTGGATTATGCTCAGCTGCGCATGCAGTTTGGCCGCACCATAGCTTCGTTCCAGACCATGAAGCACAAATCGGCCGATATGCTGATCGACGTGGAACTGGCGAAATCCGCCGCCTATTACGCCGCCGCCGCTGCCGATGGCGATCATGATGGCGGGGAAGAGCTCGGTGCCATGGCGTCACTGGCCAAGGCCGGTGCGGCGGAGGCCTATATGCAGACCGCCATCCACACCATCCAGATCCATGGCGGCATCGGCTTTACCTGGGATAACGATACCCATTTATGGTTCAAACGCGCGAAAAGTTCCGAGGTGTTTCTGGGTGAACCCAGCTATCACCGGGAACTGATGTTGCAGCGCTGGCAAGGTTGAGGACAGTATTATGAGTGAAATTAACGAAACAGAAGTTCTTGAGGAAATCCACGCCTGGCTGGAAGTCAACTGGGATCCGAACCTCAGCCTGGTGGAATGGCGTAACAAGTTGGCGGATTCCGGCTGGGGCATGCCGGCCTGGCCAAAAGAATGGTATGGCCGGGGCCTACCCGACGGCATGGTCTCTGCCATCGAGGAAGAATTCCAGAAAATTGGCGCCATCGGCGTGGCCCGCGCCGGCATCCGCATGCTAGCCGCCGCCACCCTGTTGGAACACGGCAGCCAGATGCATAAGGAAAAATTCCTCCGTCGTATTCTGACGGGCGAGGATACCTGGTGCCAATTATTCTCGGAACCGGGCAGCGGCTCGGACTTAGCGGGTGCGGTAACACGGGCTGATCTGAAGGATGGCAAGTGGATCATCAACGGGCAAAAAGTCTGGACCACCTCGGCCCATCATGCCCAATGGGGCCTGCTGCTGGCACGCACCGATTGGGACCTACCCAAGCACAAGGGCCTGAGTTATTTCGTCCTGGACATGACCCAGGACGCGGTTGATGTGCAACCGCTCAGGCAAATGAACGGCCATGCCTCGTTCAATCAGGTGTTTTTCACCGATGCCGTGATCGATCCGGAATACCAGGTCGAGGGCCTGGGCGATGGTTGGAAGATCGCCACCACGACCCTGATGCATGAACGCCGGGGCGCCGACGGCCTGCGCCGCTGGGCCATGGGCACGAACCGCCCCGAGCGCGCCTATGTGGAGGAGCGGGAGGAAATCGCCCACGCCATGGCGCCCTACAAATGGTATCCCCAGCGCATGGGCCGCGTCGATCTGGTCATCGAACGGGCGAAAGAGACCGGCAAGTACGACGACCCGGTGGTGCGTCAGGAGATCGCCAAGCTGCTGACCTTGGCCAAATCCGCCGAATGGACGGCGCGGCGGGCCCGGGCGGCGGCGGTGTTAGGGCGCAACCAGGGCCCGGAAGGCTCCATCGGCAAACTGGCGGCCAGCCATGTGGCGCGCCTGGGCAACCATGTGCACACCATGATCAGTGGCGCCGATGCCATGCTGACCGGCAGTGATAGTTCCATGGACGGTGTTATCGCCGAGATCCTGGTTTCCACGCCGGCCATATCGATTGCCGGCGGTACTGACGAGATTCAGCGCAACATCATATCCGAACGAGTCCTGGGCATGCCCAAGGAGCCGCGCAACGATACTGACCGGCCGTTCCGGGACGTGCCCAGAAATTTGATCAGATGACCCCATTGGAAACAGTCATGAACGATCTGAAACGCAGCGACGACGAACTGGCCCTGGTGGAGTTGGCGGCTAAGGTTTTGCCGGCGGGCGGCTTCGGCAATCTGTCCTTTGACATTGTCATCAAGGCAGGCCGTGGCGGCCGGGTCTGGGATGTCTCGGGCAACGAATATGTGGATTATCTGCTCGGCTCCGGCCCCATGCTGATCGGCCATGGTAATGAGGAAGTTTTGGCGGCAATACAGGAACAGCTGCCGCGGGGCACGACCTTCTTTGCCAATAACGAAGCCGGCATCCGTCTGGCGGCCGAGATCGTCGATGCGGTCGCCTGCGCCGACAAGGTCCGCTATGTTTCCTCTGGGGGGGAGGCGAATCTCTACGCTATGCGTCTGGCCCGGGCCCACAGCAGGCGCGACAAGATTCTGAAGTTTGAGGGCGGCTTTCACGGCATGAGCGATTATGCCCTGATGTCCATGGCGCCAAAACAGCCAGGCAACTTTCCCCAGGCCGCACCCGATTCAGCCGGCATCCCGCAACGCATCCGCGATGAGATGCTAATCGCGCCCTACAACGATGCCAAGGCGGCAGCCAGCCTGATCAAGGCGCATCACAACGACCTGGGCGGCATCATTGTCGAACCCTTCCAACGTTTCCTGCCGCCCGCGCCGGGCTTCCTTGAAACCTTGCGCCGGCTCGCGACCGAATACAGCATCCCCCTGATCTTTGACGAGGTGGTGACCGGTTTCCGTTTCGCCTATGGCGGGGCCCAGGCCTATTATGGAGTCACCCCGGACCTGTGCGCCCTGGGCAAGGTTATCGGCGGCGGCCTCCCCCTGGCGGCCATAGCGGGCCGGGCAGATATCATGACACATTTCGACAAAGATGCCGTGGCGGACAAAAGCTTCATGCCGCAGCTCGGCACTTTGAGCGGCAACCCCGTGGCGGCGGTGGCAGGTCTGGCTACGCTGGAAATCCTGAGGCGCCCCGGCACCTACGAGACGATCTTTGCCACCGGCAAGAAATTGATGCAGGGCCTGGACGAATTGTTGCAAGGGGCCGGCATTCCGGCCGTGGTTCTTGGTGAGCCACCGTTGTTCGACGTCGTTTTCACCGACCGCGAAGTCAAGGACTACCGTGGCACGCAAGGCAATGACGTTGAACGCTACCAACGCTTCAATGAAAGCCTGCTCGCCCATGGCGTTCTAAAGGGGGATAAAAAATTCTATGTTTCCCTGGCCCATGACGAGGCCGATGTGGCGCAGACCTTGAAAGCCTTTGCGGCAGCGGTTAAGTCACTTTAAATCCACTTTGAAATCAGACGAAAGAATGTACCTGTGAATGATGCTAGCAAGACTATTGCGCTATTAAACAACCGTGTCAGCGTGCGAAGCTATAAGAATACCCCTGTGCCCGAGGAACTGATCGACCAAGTTCTGAAGGCTGCCTTCCGGGCGCCGACCTCGTCCAATATCCAGACCTATAGCGTCATCATAGTACAGGACCCGGTTCTCCGGAAGCAATTGGCGGCGGTCGCGGGCGGTCAACCGCATGTGGAAAAGGCTCCGGTCTTCCTGGCATTTTGCGCCGATCTGACCCGCCTCGAATATGCCTTGGCCAAGAATGGGCACACTCTTGTGGACAATAATCTGGAGGTCGGCCTAGTAGCATCAATCGATGCGGCGCTGGTGGGGATGTCGACCTATCTGGCCGCCGGGTCCGTTGGCCTGAAAGGCGTCATGATCGGTGCCCTGCGCAACGATGCCGTGGCTACGGCGCGAATTCTGGGCCTACCCAGCCAGGTCTATTGTGTGTTCGGCATGTGCCTAGGCTTTCCCGATGAGGTGCCGCCGCAAAAGCCGCGCATGGATTATTCCACCATGGTTCATTACGAACGCTTCGGCGCCCTACGCGACAACCGGGACACAGGTACCAGCCTGGATGATTATGATGCCGCCCTGGAAGCGCATTACAAGAATATCGGCGTACCGACGACGCCGGATTCCTGGACCCATGACATGGATTCCAAGTTTTCGCCGCAGCTGCGCGAAGGCCTGCGCGAGCAACTTAAGCAACAGGGCTTCGACTTTCGCTAACCGTCGATGGACTCGGGATTGTTGCGCCGGGTCGTGAATTTATCGGTTTCAAAAATACCTTCGGGAATATCGTAGTAACCCGCCGCATGCTGGGCCGGGGTCGTCTCGGCCATGGCTATGGCACCGAACGGGCAGACGTCATAACAGAGCTCGCAACCAATGCAGCTTTCGGGATGCATATCCACCTTGCCGTCCGCCTGGCTAAGGGCTTCGTAAAAGCACATCTGGATGCAGACCGTGCAGGTTGGGTTCTTGCAAGCACCATGATCAATGGCAGCATAGCGGCGGCCACGGGCAAATTGTTCGCTGTAGTCGCCAGCGGCCCGGGCCGAGGCGATGCCGTGCATGGCGCGAACATCGTGATAGCCCTTTTCATCCATGAAGCGTTCCATGCCCTCAATCACCTTGGTGAGCCATTTGATGCCCTTGATCATCAGGACCGAGCCGATTTGCACCACGCCAGCACCGGCCATGATAAATTCGATTGCATCGCGATGATCAAAAATACCGTTGGAGCCGGCCACAGGCATACCGATTTCCTGATGAATGCGATGCACCCAACGCAACGATAGCGGCTTGGTCCAGGTACCGCCAATGCCCGCCGGGCCGCCGATCTGGGGCGTTGCCGTATCAATATCTATAGCAAAGCCGGTGTAACGGTTGGTCGCGGTGACCGCCGCGGCCCCCGCCCCCTTTACGGCATGGGCGATAGCCACGGGATCAGCCTGATCCGGGGTCAACTTTACCACTATGGGGATATCAACCACCTCGGCGACCTGGCGGGTGACTTCCGCCGCCATGTCGGGGTCCTGGCCGATCATGGAACCACCGTGAACACCGGGCATCATGGCCGGATGGGGACAGCCGAAATTCAGCTCCACCATGGGCAGGCCACAATCCTCAATAGTGCGGGAGATATCGCGCCAGCCGCTGATTTCCTTGGCTCCGACGCTGCCGATCAAGTGCGCGTCGCGCTCGGCGCCATAGGCCTGGCATTCCTTGAGATAGGGAATCCAGTCTTTGTAGGCGGTAGAGGCATAGCCGGAACGGCTGTAGAAGACGAAATCCCTGGCCGGCTTCCCGTGGATAATATTTCCCTGGGCATTCATCACGGAGTATTTCGAGTTCTGCGTCAGCTGCGCCATATCCTCGATATCAGTCAACGTCTTGACGATGGCGCCGCCAGCCCCGGCATCAAAGCATTGCTTGATCAGGTCGGGGCTATTGGTCGGCTCGATGGATGCGACCACCATAGGGTTCTTGAAATTCAGGCCGCAGAATTCAACCTCGGTATTTGCCATTTTTCCCACACCACTTGCAAACCAGATTAAAACGCTTCGTCATCAGGCATCATCAGAACATCCGCGCCCGCCGTGGCGCGGGCCTTCAGGGATGCCGTATCGGGCATTACGCGGCCCATGTAGTAACGGGCAGTGTTCAGCTTCATTTTATAAAAAGCCTCGTCATCGCCCCCCTGCGCCAATTGATCCAGCGACACCCGTGCCATCCGGGCCCACATATAACCGACCGCCACAGTGCCCATCATGCGCAGGAAATCGACGGATGCGGCACCGGCTTCGTCATGGTTCTGAATGGCGTTCTGGGCCAGCCACATGGCCACCGCCATCAAATCGTTCAGGCCCGCCTCCAACGGTTTGGTATAGGCGGCCATATCCTCGTCGTCTTTTTGCGAGGCGATGAATTCGCTAATCAGCGCGAACAGCGCCCGGGTCGGACGGCCATTGTCCACGCCCATGCGGCGGCCCACCAGATCCAGAGCCTGCACGCCGTTGGCGCCTTCATAAAGTTGCGAGATACGGGCGTCGCGAACAAACTGCTCCATGCCGTGCTCATGGACATAGCCATGCCCGCCGAAACACTGCATGGCCATATTGGTGCATTCAAAGCCGACATCCGTGAAATGCGCCTTGACCACCGGCGTCAGCAGATTGAACAGGTCGGAAACCTGTTGCTTACGCTCGTCATTGCCATCGAAACGGCCCACCGTGGCCTCGTGGGTCAGCCACATCAAGAGAGCGCGGGCGCCTTCGTTGAAGGCCCGCATGTGCAACAGCATGCGCCGGACATCCGGGTGCACCACGATGGGATCAGCCGGCTGATCAGGATATTTCGCACCACTCAAAGATCGGCCCGCCAGACGTTCCCGGGTATACTCAGCTGCGTTCTGATAGGCCACTTCAGAAAGAGCCACGCCCTGATAGGCGACGCCAATGCGGGCGCCATTCATCATCTGAAACATGCCCGCCATACCGGCGCCGGAGCTGCGCCTCTTTTTCTTGCCGTCGTCGCCCTCGACGCTTGGTTCCGGCTTTGGCCCGAGGCGATGGCCAATGGCGCCTTCATAATGCAAGACGGCGGTGGCCGAACCCTTGATGCCCATTTTGTGTTCGATGCTGCCACAGACCACATTGTTGCCCTGACCCAGGCTGCCATCATCGTTCACGCTGACCTTGGGCACCAGGAACAGCGAGACCGCCGAGAGGCCTTCGCCCTCGCCTTCCACCTTGGCCAATACCAGATGAACGATGTTGTCGGTCATATCGTGGTCGCCACCGGTGATGAAAATCTTGGTGCCGGTGATGGCATAAGTGCCATCATCCTGCTCCACCGCCTTAGTGCGCATCAACTTCAGATCGGTGCCACAATGGGGCTCGGTCAGGTTCATGGTGCCGGTCCATTCCCCCGACATCATTTTTGGCACATAGAGCTGCTTCAGATGATCCGGTGCAACTGTCATCAACACGCTGGCAGCCCCCCCCGTAAGCCCCACATACATGGACAGAGACAGGTTCGAAGACATGGCCATTTCACCGACCGCCATGCCTATAACGCCCGGCAGGCCCTGACCACCCCAATCGGCCGAAGTGGAAATTGCATTCCAGCCGCCCTCGTTCCAGGCATCAAAGGCGTCCTTGAAACCGCTCGGCACCCGAACCACGCCGTTTTCGAAACGGCAGCCTTCTTCGTCGCCAACCTGGTTTAAGGGCGCCCAGACCTCCTCGGCCATCTTGGCGCCACCGTCCAGGACCGCATCAATCAAATCGGCACTCACATCTCCATAGCCGGGGATCCCAGTACAATCCGTAATCGCCAATAGCTCGTTCAGAACGAAACTAAGATCTCTAACCGGCGCGGTATAACTTGGCATTGTTCGGCTCCCTAACAGGGGTTCGCGGAGAGGTAGGTAACGTCGTTGCGTGAATATGCTTTTACAATAAATCGCCGCACAAAGCTTCCGCTTCCTTCATCATTTCCACGATTACCCGACGCGGCGGCCTTGGCCGGCCCAATAGGTCTCACGTAAGGCCTTCTTATCCGGCTTACCCAGGGGGGTCAGAGGAATTTCCTCCACTATATCCACTGATTTCGGCGCCTGCACCGCGCCCTTGGCATCCCGGACCCGCTGGATCAGGGCATCTACATCGATCTCGGCTCCAGGGCGTGGAATCACCACGGCCTTAACCGCTTCGCCCCATTTATCGTCGGGCACACCGATCACCGCAGCCATGGCGACGTTTTGATCCGTGGTCAAGACATCTTCCACTTCGCGGGGAAAGACGTTGAAACCGCCCGTGATGATCATGTCCTTCTTGCGATCGACAATATAGAGATAGCCGCGCTCGTCGGCATAGGCCATGTCGCCCGTATGCAGCCAGCCGTTCGCCAGTGTCTCCGCCGTCTGTTCCGGGCGCTGCCAGTATTCGTCCATCACCTGCGGTGCCTGGGCGCAGATTTCGCCCACCTCGCCCGCCGGCACTTCGTTGCCTTCCTCGTCCAGCAAGGCGATCTGGACCGAGGTACATGGATGGCCACAGGCCGCGAATAGATCGGGAGCATCCCTATTATGATCGCCCTTGCGCAACACGGTCAGGGGATAGCCTTCGGTCTGGCCGTATAGTTGGCAGAACACCGGGCCGATCCGCTCCAACCCTTCCAACAAACGGGTGGGCGACATAGGCGCGGCGCCATACATCAGCAATTCCAAACTGGAAAGATCGGCCTCATCCAGTTTCGGATGGTCGAGCAGGATATTGACCATGGTCGGCACCAGCAGCGTGGCCGAAATCTGTTCCGTCCCGATATCATCCAGCACCGCTTCCGGATCAAAACCATGGTGCATATGGACCCTACCGCCGCGCAACAAGGTCGTTGGAATTTTTGTGCCGCCGACATGAGAAATCGGCGCCACGGCAAGGTAAACGATGTCGTCGGGCCATTCAAAATCCGCCGTTACCGCGTTGATCATGGCGACAAAGGAATGATGTCGGCGCAGAGCACCCTTGGATTTTCCCGTGGTACCTCCGGTATAGCCCAGCATCCCGTCGTCATCTGGCTGGCATAGGTTGACCGGCGACACCGCCCCCACATTGCTACCTGCAAGCCGGATATCCAGGCCATAATCCGCCGGGCCCAAGGTAAAGACATTTTGCAGTCGTGGCGTTGCCGCCGCCAATTCGGCACCCCGTTCGAGATAGTTTTCCGTATCTACGAACAAATGGTCGATTTCAGCATCTTCAAGAATGAATTGCTGGTCTTCGTAAGCACCCAGAGGATGCAGGGAGATAGCGCACAGGCCCAGGCCTTGTGCCGCGATACTCGCCAGCCAAGCCTCGGCCCGATTGGCGTTCAACAAGGCAATTCGCTGTCCGCGCGTTACGCCCGCACCTTGCATGACCGCTTGGTAACGTCCCACCAGATCATGGCATTGGGCGTAGGTAAAGGCGCCGCCATAACCGCTGAAGGCGACCCGGCTGCCCCAGCGGGCAAGGGTCCGCAGCATCAATAATGGATTGGTCAGGCCTTGGTGCAAATTGCTCATATCACATCCAACCTTAAGTCACGGTCAGACCGGCCCGGCCCAGACCATCAACTTCGCTGACCATATGATCACCCGGTTGCAGCCATTTGGTGGCAACGATAGAGCCGGTCAGAACCACGTCGCCGGCCCGCAACATGGTCCCCCGTTCATTCAGGTTGTTGGCCAGCCAGGCTAGCGGCACCAGGGGATGGCCCAAGGCATCGCGGCCAACGCCTTCACCCACGACCTCGTCGTTGATCAGCATGCGGCCCGGCAATGCCGCCAGATCCAGATCCTGCCAGGCCGTGACCTCTTCACCCAGGATGCAGCCAGCATTGAAGGAATTGTCAGAGATCAGAAGCGGCGCATCGACCAGGCTGTAGTCGATGGCCCGGTCGTCGACGATTTCGATAGCGGCCATACAAGCCGCCACAGCCTCGGCGATATTGTTCTGATCGTAGGGGCCATCCAACGCCGGCAGATCATGGGCAATGCGCACGGCAATCTCAGACTCCACGCCGATATTGACCAGGCTGTCATGCGCTAGACTGGCGGTGCCATGATGCATACGGGAGGCAAAAATCGCGCCCTCGCAAGGTTGCGCCACGCCAACCAGTTCCTGCATTACCTTGGATGTCAGGGCGACCTTCCATCCCACCACCTCGCCGGCGCCGGACTCGGTCCAAAAGGCCTGCAGCATGTCTTGGACCAGATAGGCCGTTGCCACATCTGCGGGCGCCAGATCGCTCGGCAACGGCGCGCCCTGTTCCTTGGCCTGGGCGGCGTCGAACAGATAGCGCGCGGCACCGCTGATGGGGTCGGATGCCATGACCGCTACTCCTTCACAGCGACCAACATAGTGAAGATGCCACCGATGGGCTCGCGGGCAACTTCCTTCAACCCGGCGCCGGCGAACAACTCACGCTGCATCTCGATGGTCGGCACCACGTTGCCCCAGATCAACTCATTGAATTGCGTCTGAACAGCGAAGTTATAACTGGGATCACGCAAGCCGGAGAGATCGGATGGATAGGTTTCATCCAGAATGAACATTACCCCGCCAGTCTTCAGGGATTTCGCAACATCCTTGATAACATCAGGGCGGATGCCATCGTCAATCTCGTGCAACACTTCGAACATGATGGCCAGATCGAATTCACCATCATGGCCAATCCCGTCTGAGCCCACGGCTTCCACCGTGACCCGGTCGGCCACGTCCGAGGCCGCGACCTTGGCACGGGCCTGCTGTACGCCATGGGGATCGATATCAACACCGACGCATTCGCAATTGGGCCAAGCTTGGGCCACCTTCATCATCAGGCCACCGATGCCGCAGCCCACATCCAGCACCTTGGCGCCAGCTTCCAACTTGCCCTTCAGGCCGGGGATGCCACCTAGCATGCGCCGGGCCACGACGGTATGGAAACCCGCCGTGGAATCGCCCACATGGCGTGAAAAATCATCACCATGTTCCTGAAAACGATGCGTCCCGCCGGTCCTGAAATTCTCGGCATATGTACGCAAATCATCGCTGCCATAATTCACCGTCGAAGAAATAAGCGGCGCCAAATTGCGCGGATCGCCGGCATTCACCAATAGTTTATCCATCATCTCGGCCAGAACAAAACAGCCCGCCTCGCCCTCTTCCAGCAGGCCGTAGTGATAACCGGTCTTGCACCAGACATCGACGTAGAGCCCGTGAAGATCCAAATCCGCCGCCAGACTGGCCGGCGTGCGACCGCCCTCCCCGGCCTCGTTGATCTTGGCAAACAGGCCCAGTTCGTTGCCGATCGCCATATGATGCACGGCGTGGAAGCCTTTCAGGTATTCCCACATCAGATCCGTGGGGTCTATTGCTGGTGTCTCTGTCATAATCATTTCTCCCTATTTTCTTGCTTATTTTAAGGCGGCATAGGCGGCTGTAAACCCGGCCAAGGAAATCGGCACAGTGATCTTTTGCTGCTGGCCATCATAAAAGGTCAAGGTGGCCTGACGCCCGCCTTTTAGAGTTTTCAACAAAGCGCCTTCCAGCGCCATGCGCGTGTGGCAACCATTGGCCATGCAGATTTCCACCGGTATGTTTAGGATCTCGCCCCCATCGACCAGAAACAGCAAACCATCGGGCAGATAAATCCCCAAGGGCAGAGTCAGAAATATCATGGCCGGTTTTTCCGGTTCCAGGTAGCGCACTCCGATACGCAGGATATCGCGTTTGTTCTTCAAGGTCTTGGCGATCTGCATGATAAAGCAGCGTTCGGGATCATTGTCGCTCTTGCGCTCGCAACGCAGGCGCCAATCTTGAAAGTCCTTTTCTCGCGCCGAAATGGCCTGCGCCGGGACCAGCGAAGTGAAAAGGTACAAAACAGCGGCAAGCGCTGCAATAAGGCGGGCATTGGCGGGCATTTCGTTGTCCTTACGTTAATCTGGGGCCGTGCGGACAAATGTAGCCGCTTTGCCCGGGGTCCAACAACTTCTTTGCCGCTTCCCCCTTGGCCCCGCTATTGCCATACTGGCGGCCATGAATGCCGGGAAGCTCTTGAGGAAACAGACCAAATGACCCAGATTTCACTCACCGCCGCGAATACCTTGCCCGAAGATGGTCTGGCCGGATGCTTTGTCGGCCGCGTCTGGCTGCCGGGCGATTGGGGTGGGCCAACACCGGTCCTGGTCAGCGACGACGGCGTCTTTGATCTATTGTCTGTCTCGCCCACCCTCTCGGGATTGCTGGCCATGGAAAATCCGGCGGCCGCCGCCATTGAAGGCAAGGGCGTGCGCCTGGGCGATGTAGAGGCAATGCTCGCCAACGGCGCCCACGATAACCGGGATTCCGAGCAACCCTATTTTCTGGCACCGGCAGACCTGCAAGCGCTAAAGGCCTGTGGCGTGACCTTTGTCAGTTCCATGCTAGAACGGGTGATCGAGGAACAGGCCAAAGGCGATCCGAACAAGGCGGCAGAGATCCGCAACGCCATTGGGGCCGAGATTGGCCAGTCCCTGGCGGATATCGCGCCGGGTTCCGAAGAAGCCGCCCGCGTCAAGGCGGTCTTGGAGGAACGGGGCCTATGGTCACAATACCTGGAAGTCGGCATCGGCCCGGATGCGGAGGTCTTCACTAAATCCCAACCCATGGCCGCCGTTGGCATCGGGGCCGAGATCGGCATCCACCCCAAATCCTCCTGGAACAACCCGGAACCGGAAATCGTCCTGGCCATTGCGCCGGACGGCCGTATTGTTGGCGCCTGCCTGGGCAACGACGTTAATTTACGGGATTTCGAGGGCCGCAGCGCATTGTTGCTGGGTAAGGCCAAGGACAACCGCGCCTCCTGCGCCGTGGGACCATTCATCCGCCTGTTTGATGACGGTTTCAACCTCGGCCATGTCCGCGCCATGGACATTAGCCTTTGGGTTTCAGGCAGCGATGGCTTCGAATTGCAAGGCAGCTCCTCGATTGCCGAAATCAGCCGCGATCTGGCCGACCTGGCCACCTATGCCTGTGGGCCGCACAATCATTTTCCCGACGGTTTGTTGCTGTTCACAGGCACCATGTTCGCCCCCACCGAGGACCGCGACGCCCCCGGCCAGGGCTTTACCCATCATCTGGGCGATATAGTCACCATCGCCAACCCTCTGTTGGGCAGCCTGACCAATCAGATCAACCATACGGACAAGATCCCGCCCTGGACCTTCGGCGTCGGTGCCCTGCTGGCTAATTTATCGGCTCGGAACCTGCTATGAAACCAGAGGTATTGCAGCTATTCGAGGGCATTTCGACCGTAACGCTGACCATGCAATTGCTAAAACGCGGCCTGCGCAATTGTTTCATTGTTGGCGCCCGGCCCCTAGATCCGGAGAATTGCCGCTTCGCCGCTTTGGCTTATACCCTTCGATTTATACCCATGCGCGAGGATTTGTCCCGTGTGGAGGTGCTGGGCGACCCGGAGTACCCGCCGCGTAAGGCGGTTGAAGACATCCCCCAGGCCACGCCATGGTCATCGATGCCCGTGGCGAACTAAGCGCCGGCGTGATCGGCGACATTTTGGCGGCACGGTTGCAGGAGCGGGGTATCGCGGCGGTAATCAGTGACGGACCCGTCCGGGACGGGGTTGAGGTGGCAGCCGGATTACTACCGGTTTTTTGCGCCGGCAGCGCTGCGCCAGCCAGTCTAAATGTCCATTTTGGTGCGGATTTACAGCGCCCCATCGCCTGTGGTGGCATCGCGGTCCTGCCAGGCGATGTGCTGGTCGGGGACAGCGATGGCGTCGTGGTCGTACCACAAGCCATGGCCGAGGAAGTCGCCAACGACGGCTCGGAACAGGAACGGTTGGAAGGTTTTCTTAAATCGCGGGTCGAAGCCGGCCATCCCACCATAGGCACCTATCCGCCCAATGCCGCGACTTTGCAGGCTTATGAAGACTGGAAGGCCGCCAACCTAGACGGCTGAGCCTTCTTTCTGAGTCAGCGCTATCAGCATGTTTTCCACTACCTCCCGATCCAGGCCACGAGTGATGAAGACAATGCGGGAGCGATGGTCGTCATCGGGCCATTCGTCCAACTGTACCGGCGGATGGAACATATGCTGCACGCCATGGACCACGATGGGCGTCTCGCTTTCCGCCACGTTCAGCATGCCCTTGATGCGCAGAATATCATCGCCACGATAGGTGGTCAGCAGTTCCAGCCAGCTGGCGATCTGATCCCAAGGCAGACGCTCGTCGAGATAAACACAATAGGCCTGGATCTGATCATCGTGGCGATTTACGTCATGCTCATGGCCATGATCATGCCCGTGCCCGTCCGGCTCTTCATAGGCTTCCGCAGACAACCAGCGCTGCACATCCAGGGATTTGGTTTCCGGGTCATACAGGCCGGCATTGAACAAAAGTGCTGGATCAATCTCGCCATGGGCGGCGCGGTGAATATGGGCCGCCGGGTTTAGTCCGCTTAGTAGTCCCTCCAACGCCTCGATGGCGCCGTCGTCGGCCAGATCCGACTTGGTAATAACGATACGGTCGGCCACCGCGGCCTGCTTTATTGCCTCGGCATGTTTCTCCATGGTATTCGCCGCCAACATCGCATCCGCCGTCGAGATGACGCCGTCCAGGCGGTAGCGGCCCATAAGGAACGGATCGGCCATCAGGGTGTGTAGGATGGGCGCGGGGTCGGCCAAGCCCGTGGTTTCGATCACCAGACGCTCGAAATCCGGAATTTCCTGTTTGGCGCGGCGGGTGAACAGACTTTTCAAGGTATCCACCAATTCACCCCGAATGGTGCAGCACAGACAGCCGCTGGACATCAAGACCACATCATCATCGACGCTTTCCACCAGCATGTTGTCGATGCCGATCTCGCCAAACTCGTTGATTACCACAGCGGTTTTGGCCATGCCCGGATGCTGAATCAAACGGTTCAACAGGGTGGTCTTGCCACTGCCCAGAAAGCCCGTGATCACGGATACGGGCAGGCTATCAACCTCAACCTTGGTCATGTTCAATTCCTTGCGATTCAGCCTGCAGCGGCTTGAAGGGAAGCACTAGCATCCAGATCAGATTGGCGCAAATGCCGCCACCGTATTCGGGCAGGCCGATCCGCATTTCATCATGACCCAGCACCGGCTGAGCCCGGTAGGATCCGAACAGGCGGTCCCACCAAGGCAGATTGAAGCCGAAATTGCTGTTGTATTCCCCTGCCTCAACGGAATGATGCACCCGGCGCATATGCGGCGTTACCACCAACAGACGCAACCAACGGTCCAGTCCAAGAGGCAAGCGCACGTTGCCATGGTTGAACATGGCGGTGCCATTCAACAGCACCTCGAATATCAGCACGGCCAATGCGGCGGGTCCCAGGATCGCCACCGCACCCAGCTTGATCAGCATGGAAAGGGCGATTTTCAAGGGATGAAAGCGCAGCGCCGTGGTAACGTCAAAATCCGGGTCCGCATGGTGCATCCGGTGCAAGCGCCATAAAAGCGGGATCTTGTGGAACAGGCGGTGCTGCCAATAGACGGTCAGATCCAGCAGGGCGGCAGCCACCGCGACCTCCAGCCAGCCGGGTAGCGCCAGCCAATTGAACAGCCCCCAGAAATTTTGCTCCGCCCAATAGGCCGCACCCACGGCCAGGATGGGAAAGAGCAGGCGTCCCAGGGCGGTGTTCAGCACCACGATGCCCAGATTGCCGAACCAACGGTACGGCTTGTTCTGGGTCAGGATGCGGCGCGGGGCGGCAAGCTCCCACAGCGCCATGCCGGCCAGAACACCCAAGAAAATAGTCAGGCGGATTGTGCCCTCGTTTTGCAGTATGCTCTCGGACATGGCTAATTTCTTATACGACGGCCCCGAGGGAGCCGAAGCAACCTTTGTGCTGGCCCATGGCGCCGGCGCGGCCATGGATAGCCCCTTCATGACAACCTTCGCCGAAGGCTTGGGTGAGCAAGGCATCAAAGTGGTGCGCTTTGAATTCCCCTATATGGTAACCCGCCGCGCCACGGGCAACAGACCGCCACCGGACCGGCAAGCAATTCTATTGCAATCCTGGCGCGAGGTCATCGCACGGCTGCGCGAGGAGGGCGTTGGTGAGCGGCTGGCCATCGGCGGCAAATCCATGGGTGGGCGCATGGCCTCGCTGCTGGCCGCCGAACCGGACGCGCCGGAAGTCCAGGCCCTGGTCTGTCTGGGTTATCCCTTTCACCCCGCCGGCAAGCCGGAACGGCTGCGCACCGAGCACCTGGCGGATTTGGCCCTGCCCAGCCTGTTTGTTCAGGGTGAGCGGGACAAACTCGGCAGCCGAGCGGAGGTGGAAGGCTATACCTTATCCAACGCCATACGGTTCCATTGGTGCCCTGACGGCAATCATGATCTGAAGCCGCGCAAACGCTCCGGCTTCACCCAGGATGGCAATTGGCAAGCGGCGATGGATGCTGCTGCCGTGTTCTTGACATCAGCCTAAGGCACACAAGTCGGAGGCCTACAGCTTACCTGTCGATCCGAAGCCAGAAGAGCCAGATATACGTGCACTGTTGGGCGTTATCGCTAGAGCTATTGGAAGTTTACGTGGACGACGGGATGACAAAAGTGCCAATTAGCGGTCATGACCAAATCAGGAATTTGGTCCTATGCGACGATGACCTACCCCCTCCACATCAATGGCGAATCTCGTCCTTTTCCATTTACTGTTCGCGCTGTCGGCGGTGACACTTTTGAAGAATGCAAAGACCGACTGATTACCCAAGCTTGTATTGCAGTGAAAGAAATCCGGGAGTGGGCAGACCCGCTAATTGAACCTTATCTCGAAACAGGTCGTTCCACGCGCGAACTAGAAAAGGATGGTGAATGGGTTCGAGGGGCGCTTCGTTCGGCAAACTTTGAACATTCTTCAATTCGTTAAATGGTGGAGGAATACCAAAGGGAATAGGAAGAAAGGGACGCGCCCCTTTAATGCCACACCCTATTCATAGGTTGCAGTAACCGCGCCAAATTGCCCGAAATCCCCGACGAAGGTCTGGCCGGGTTTGGGGGCCAGCATGCCGGTCAGGGTGCCTGTGCTGATCATCTGTCCGGCCTTCATGCCGATGCCGGTCCGGGACAGTTCGTTGGCCAGCCAGGTCAGCGGGACCATGGGGTGATCCAGGGCGTCGGCGGCGGTGCCTTGGCGGCGTGGCTTGCCATTGCAACGAAGTTCAACCTGCTGGACGGCAATATCACGTTCCCGCCAATTCTCGATGGCCGGGCCGTGGACGATCATGCTGCCACCAGCGCCATCGGCCAGAATTGCCTCCAACGGCGGAAAATGCTCGTCATGGACAAAGCGGCATTCGGCAAGTTCGAGGCCCGGGTGAAGGGAGGCTACCGCTTCCGTCACTTCTTCAACGCTATAGGGCACGGCGCGTGGCGGCAGGTCATCGCCCAGGCACGCCATATATTCGGCTTCCGGGATTGGGCTGCACAAATCCGCATACACGACGTGCTGGGGCGAGGCCTTGACTTGTCCTGCGAAGACCCGGCCATAAATCGGGCTTTCGGTGCGCAAGGCCTGTTGCATCTCCGCCTTGATCGCAGCGATTTTCCATCCAGCGACCTTCCAGCGCAATTCTTCGGCCACCATTCTCGCGACGTCGTAGGCCACGGCTTTGTTGGGCGGCACCAACACTGGGTCAAGGCCGCTCTGCTGCCGGCCTTCCCGGCGCAAGGTTGCCAGCAACCGCGCAAGCTCCTGTTGCGATGCATTGTCCAAAGGAAAGTTCCGCAGGTTCTCGTCGGCCGCAAGGTGCTGTTGGCTCAATCCAAACTGGTATGCCGGGCGCGAACACCGCGTTCGATGGCGGCGGCGATCAGGCGGTCCAGTTGCAGGCTGTCGCGCAATTGTTGCAACAGGCGCAGTTCCTCCTGCTCCACATGCAGATCGGCGGCGGCAATCTCGCAGGCCAGGGCATAGGCGGTCTCGCTCAACTTCGCCGGCAGGGAGGCGACGATCAGGTCAAGCACCTGATCCAGACCGCCGGGCTGGCCCAGCTTGGCGGCGCATTCCTCAGCCAGGGGGACCAGTTCATCCGTATCGAAATCGTCGAAGACGGGCAGGTTTTGCACCAGATCACCAATGCGTTTCAATTCCCGGTCAGTCATGTCATTGTCGGCGGCGGAGACCAGTACCATGATATAAACCAGGGCACTATGTGGGTTCAAAATATCGTCGCTCATGGTGTTCTCCTAGCTTGCCCCTGATTGTGAATTGTCGTGGGGCGCAGCGAAATACATAGGCGGGGCACTGGCGCATCGCAAGCGTTCATGCCGCGGCCGCCATGATTTCACCAAGACGCCGGGCGGCAGCCGCGATTGCGTCTTCATCGTGCGCGGCATAACCCAGTATCAAGCCCCGGCGCACAGGCTTGCCGGCATAGGCCGTGCTCAAGGCCATGACCATGACCCCGGCCTTGGCCGCCGCCTGGGCGATCGATCGGTCATCCATCGCGCCCATTGACCCGGACGCCGGACTGGCGATCAGATGCATGCCGGCCTCATCGGCATCGATCTTAAGCAAACCGCTCAGATGAGCCTTTGCCGCGCTCAGCAAGGCTTCTTGACGGTCTGCGTACAGCCGGCGCATACGGCGCACATGGGCGGCGAAATGACCATCCTCGATGAACCGCGCCAGCACCGGCTGAGCCAGCATGGCGGTATGATCGTCCAGCACCCGCCGGGCCCGAATGAAAGGATCCACCAGATCAGGGGGCACCACCAGATAGCCCAGTCGCAAGGCGGGAAACAGCACCTTGGAAAAGCTGCCCACATAGATCACCCGCCCCGTGGTGTCCAAACCCTGCAAGGCAGCCAGGGGCCGGCCAGCATAACGGTATTCACTATCGTAGTCGTCTTCCAAAATCCAACCCTGGCGCCGCCGGGCCCATTCGATCAGAGCCAAACGCCGGCGCAGGCTCATCACCACGCCCAGGGGATGCTGGTGCGACGGCGCGACACAGGCCAGCCGCGCCATGGGCGCGCGGGCCTCGCCGGCGGCGATATCCATGCCTTCCTCATCGACGGGCACAAGCGCCATGCGCAGGCCAGCGGCGGTCAGAGCGCCCCGTATACCGCCATAACCCGGCTCCTCCACCATGGCCTGATCATCATGATCCAGCAAAACCTGGGCCGCCAGGCCGATCGCCTGCTGGGCCCCGCTGACCACGATGATCTGGCCGGGATCGCAGCGCACGCCGCGCATGGCGCCCAAGTAGGCCGCGATCGCCGCCTTCAAGGGTGGATAACCGCCGGCATCGCGGCTGATTGCCAATTCCGAACCCGGGCGGCGCCAAAAGCGCGCCAACAGGCGAGCCCAAACGGCAAAAGGAAAAGCATCTATATCCGGTCCGGGGGCAAAGGCCGTGGTACTGCCCACCGAGGCCCGGCTGATCGCCGCCAGGGTTTGGCCGCGTCGGGAAAGACCATAGCGGCGGGCAACATCATCCGCTTGCTCGGTTCGGTAGGCATGACGGTCAGGCTGGTGGCAGTCCGGTCCGCCCAATACGTCATCGGGTAATTCCGAGGCCACATAGGTACCGTCACCTCGCCGGGTTTCCACATATCCTTCGGCCAAAAGCTGTTGCAGGGCCGTGGCCACCGTATTGCGAGACAGCGACAGATCTTGGGCCAAGACACGATTGGCCGGCAAGCGGCTACCCGATGGCAAACGGCCATCCAGGATCATCAGGCGTAAAAGGTCGTATAACTGCCGATAAAGCGGTCCCGTATTGTCTTTATCCAGGTCAAGAGCCAGTAATTTGGCGCCGCCAGGCATGGTCATATCCTCTCTAAAATTATTGGCCCTACATTATTATCATATATTGATCTTTTATAAGAGCCATTTTTAATTTAAGCTAAAGGCGTTATAAATTACGGCCCAAAAGGAATGAATTATGAAGCTGTCCACCAGCACTCCTTGGATGCCCGCTCCTGAATATGGCCGTGGCCTGCGTGGTTTAGGGGTCAATCTGGTGGTGCGTGATGTTCCCGGCGCCCTAATGTTCCAGATTGAGGTTCTGGGCGCCGAAGTGGTGCATTCAGACCCGGATTTTGCAGCCCTGCGCGGCTATGGCGCCGAATGGATGCTGCACGCCGACCACACCTACAGCAGCCATCCCCTGAAGGGTAGCCTGGATGAGGATCTGGCGCGCGGCATCGGCGCGGAATTGCGCCTATATGGCCGTGACCCCGATATCGCCGAGGCCCGGGCGCGGGAATTGGGTTTCGAGGTTTTGGCCGGCGCCCTGGACAAGCCCCATGGCCTGCGCGAGGCCTATATTATCGACCAGGACGGCTATCTTTGGGTACCGGGCGTGCCCCTGACGGAATAGTTCAGGTCTTAGCCCTGAATAATGCCGCCGCGCAAGGCGCCGGCCTCGACATTTTGCCATAGCACCGCATGATCCTCCGGCAAGGGCCGGCTGTTGGGCATGGACAGCCACAAACGGTGCAGACAACGGCGCTGGTCGACGCTGCTGCCGGGGTGGTCTTGAAAGGCCGTGCGGGCGTGATATATCACATGATTGTTGATGAACTGCATGTCACCGGCCTGCATGGTCATCTCCATGCATAACTCATCCGCCAGCTCATTCAACATATCCAGGGCTTGCCAATGGCGGTCCTCCATAATTGGAACACCGGGCATTTCCTGGGCCGCTTCGACATAGGTGCGGGAATAATGCGAGGTAAAGCGGCCGTCCCGTTGGCCGAACACAGGCAAGGCATAGCTCATGGCCTCACCACCGCGTTCCTCGCCCAGGCGGGAGCGGTGATAGGGACCATATAACAGCGCCGCCAAATCCGGGTGCCGCCCTAACATCACATTGTGGACCGTGGCCGAAGAAGCGATCCGACTGACCCCGCCAATCGGTGCCTGACGCAAACATAACAGCGCCACCACATCCGCACGGTCGGTATGAAAGCGCAACAGATTGTTGGACAGTGTGCGCGCCTTGGACGAAGTAAAGGTACTGCCATTCCGCGCCGTTAATTTATGCCCAAATATGGTGTCGGTATCCTGGCTTTCGTCCTGGATATCGCGCATCAACAGGCCATTGCCATCTTGTTCCACCGGCTGCCCCATATGCAAGCCGATGCCATACCAAACATGGCGCAAACCATCGCCGAAGGCCTCAACGGGCAACCCGGACAAATTGGCCAGGCCGCTGCCATGTTCCAACTCCTCGGCCATATCCGCCAGCTTGGCAGGCAGATGCACGAGTGGAAAGTCCGCCTTGCTCATCTGCGGCCATGGAATACCGCTCTGTTGAACCGAGGCGCAGGCGGCCTTTAGTTCCGCGACATCGTCATTCGACAGCACTAACCGCCAACGCGAATTATCCACCATCTCCGTACCTAACCAGGCGCAGGCCCCCTCAATGGGCCTATGGTCTTCCCTCACCATTCCGTCTACTCGCCTATTTCAGCACCCAACATCGCCTCGACCAGTTCTTGCACCCCCAGGGCATCGGCGGCACTGGCTAGGACATTGGGTTCGCCGTCCATCCAAGCCGCCACATTGTCCAATTGCAAGCCGAAACTTTCAACGCGCGGATCCTCGACCTCTGGGAATTCCTGCATCCAGTCACCGCCGTTGCTGGATTGAAGGAAGAACCAATCATGCAAACGGTGACTCCGCTCGCTGCCCCAGACCGTCATTTCCACCCTGTCGGGTCCCGCCCCGCCGCTGGTCCCCAACACCGAAATCGGCACGCCACCACAATCGAGCACGGCGGAAATATGCGTCTCGCACAATTCAGGATCATCCTGATAGACCGGACAGGAGGTGATCAAGGCTGCCGGCCCCAACAGACGCTGGGTGACAAAGATAAAATGCGACAACACCTCGCGTGTATAGCCGCCCTGATCACGAAAACGTAGCCAATCGGCGTCTGCCTGCCAATCCCGAGGCCAGCGGGAAAAATGTACGATGATATCGACGCCGATGATTTCACCCAGGGCGCCGTTGTCGACGCGCTCCTTGGTCAAGGTCACGGCGCGAGATGATGCCTGGATGAAATTCACTACGTTGGGCGTATAGCTGTTGTCCAAGGTCGCCACCAGATCGCGGCTGCTCTCCACATCGATGCCCAGGGGTTTTTCACAATAGAGCGGCTTTTCGGCCACCATGGCCCGGTCCGCATATTCCCGGTGCCATAAAGGCGGCGTGGCAACGTATATCAGATCCGCCCGCGCGATAACCGCGTCCGCATCCGCCATGATCGCCAGGTCAGGCGTTTCCGCCGCTGCGTCCGCGCAGGCCCGGGAATCCGGATCCCAGGCGCCGCTGATAGCAAGGCGGAAATGTTTGATCACATTCGCGATCATCCGCCGCCCCATGATACCGAGGCCGATAACACCGATGCTGTACGTTGTTTCCGTCAAAGTTTCACTCTCCCTTCAGACTGGGTGCGACGACATCGAACATCATATCAAAATCATCCAATATTTCGAAAAGCCGCACGACCAGCGCCGGATCACCTTTGATTTCCATTTCGCCGGCGGCCAAGGCCTCTGTCACATTGGTCTTACGCACGTTTACCGCCACCAGCACCTCGCGGCTGACCCGCACGGACGCAGCCGCGTCGTCCGCCACCTCGCCAGGCATGTACGTCATGGTGCAATTCTGCAGGTTCATCATCAGGCGTTCGTCGATGTCACTCAAATGCCAGTTGATCCGCCAGCGCAGGCCGGCGGCCTTGGCGCCATTCAGACGCACGGCCATGAAATCAAACAGCGCCCCACCGCTCAGCGCGGTCAGCATGTCCGGGCTGATCATCCGGCGCGGAGGCAGTTTGGCCAAGCCGTGGCGCAGTTCCTGCGCGCCATACAGATAGGCGTTACGCCAGGTCGCACTTTCCGCCTGATAACCGAGTTGTTCAAAGGTATCTGCCAATAGTTGCCGCCCTGCCATATTTTCCGGCTCGGCAAAGACCAGATGGCTCAACACTTGCGCCACCCAACGGTACTCCCCAACCCCGAAATCCGCCTGAGCACGAAAAAGCAGCGCCTCGGCGCCGCCCATATATTCGACCATCTTTCTTCCGGCTTCGCGCCGGGGCAACTGGTTCAGATTGGCCGGGTTGGCATCATACCAGCTGAGATATCGCTGATAGACAGCCTTGGCGTTATGGCTGACGCTGCCGTAGTAACCGCGCACGGACCATTCCTGATCCAGACCGGGAGGCAGGTCCAGCTCCTCGGAGATTTCCTCACGGTTGAGGCCATGGTTCATTAAACGGACTGTCTGGTCGTGAATATATTTGTACAGATCCCGCTGCTTTTCCAAATAGGCCCTAACCTCGTCCCGGCCCCATGTGGGCCAGTGATGCTGGCCGATCAGAACTTCGGTCCGGTCACCAAACATCGTGATCGCATCGGAGATATGCCGCGACCAGATGCGCGGGTCGCGCGCGACCGAGCCTCGAAAGGGAATAAAGTTGTGTAGCAGGCGCGTGGTGTTCTCCGCCATATTCAAGACACCGAATTGCGGCAAGAACATATGCATTTCCGCCGGCGCCTCTGAATCCGGGGCCAGTTGAAAGACTATCTCCACGCCATCAACGGCATGAGTTTCCGTTGGCTCGGTTATCACTAATGTCGGCGAGATCAAGGTCACCCGACCCCGCGCCGTGACCTTGCCCAGGCCGGCATCAACCTGGCCGCACGCTCCCTTGCGCAACAAACCGCCGAACTGGAACTGTGCCCGGCGCATCATGGCATTGCCGGCGATGACATTTTCGCCGCTTAATTCCTCGACAAACTGATCCGGCGCGATCACGCTGACCTTGCCAGATGCGGCATCCTCGGCACTGGCCACACCCATGGCGCCGCCATAGTGATCCACATGACTGTGAGAGTAGATCACGCAGACAACCGGTTTTTCCGGGCGATGGGCATGATACAGATCCAACCCAGCGCCTGCCACCTCGGCCGTGGTCATGGGATCGACGATGATCAGGCCGCTGTCGCCTTCAATGATCGTCATATTGGCCAGATCGATGCCACGTAGCTGATAGACCCGCTCACACACCTTGTAGAGGCCGTTATTCATGTTCAATTGTGCCATGCGCCAGAGGCTGGGATTGACCGTATCAGGCGCCTCGCCTTGGTTCAGAAAATCGTACGCCTGCAAATCCCAAAGTTCAGCGCCGCGCGCATTCGTGACCTGGCCATCGGGCACGGCGGCAATAAAACCGCGCTGAGCCTGCTCGAAATCGAATTGATCTTCAAACGGCAGAGCTTCCAGCACAGCCTTTTGCGCTGCCTGGGTGGTCGGCGATGCTGGTTTTGGCTTGGTCATGGCAATCGGGGCCCTCTGAAATACGAATTGCAGGCGATCATATTGGACCACTCCGCCCGCTGGCGATAGGATAAGCAGTGGAGGGAGCACAAAAATGGACGATTACAAGGTTTTCGAGTTGGACAATCTGCGCCTACAGCGGGGCATGACCCTGACCAATGCGCAATTGACCTATCAAACCTATGGCAAACTGGCGGCGGATAAATCCAACGTGGTGCTCTATCCCACCTCGTATGGCGCCCAGCATATCGATATCGAATGGTTGATCCGTCCGGGCGGTATCCTGGATCCAGAAAAGTACTTCATCATCATCCCCAACATGTTCGGCAACGGACTCTCTTCCTCTCCCTCCAACATCGCGGAACCCTATGGCATGGGGCGCTTTCCCCGCTTCAGCCATTGGGACAACGTGCAGGCCCAGAACCGCTTGCTAAAAGAAAATTTTGGAATCGAGCATCTGGCTCTCGTCTATGGCTGGTCAATGGGCGCCCAACAAGCCCTGCATTGGGGCGCCATCTTCCCGGATCAAGTAGACGCCATTTGCGCCGTCTGCGGCTCGGCACGTACCACGCCCCATAACAAGGTTTTCCTCGAAGGTGTGCGCGCCACCTTGACCGCCGATCCGGCCTGGCAGGAGAGTGGCTTCACCGCCCGGCCCGTGCGTGGCTTGCGCGCCATGGGGCGCTTGTATGCCGGTTGGGCCATGAGCCAAGCCTTCTATCGTCAGGAAAAGCACCTGGAGCTGGGTTTCGCCTCGTTGGAGGATTATCTGGTGCGCGGCTGGGAGGCAAATTTCCTGCGCCGCAATGGCGATGATCTGCTTGCCATGCTGGCGGTCTGGTACGATTCAGATATATCTGACAACGAGATTTATAACGGCGATCTGGCCACCGCCCTGGGCGCCATCGAGGCCCGCGCCATGATCATGCCCTCGCGCACGGATCTCTACTTCACGCCCGAGGATAGCGAGGCCGAATGCACGCAAATGCCGAACGCTGAGTTCCGGCCCATCGAATCCATCTGGGGCCACCGCGCGGGCAACCCTATCGACAACACCGATGATGAGGCGCATGTGCGCGCGGCGGTGCAAGAATTGTTGGAGGGCTAGATGATGCAAGACACGGTCGGCGCGTTGGTGCCAGGCTCGTCGGTACATATCGAAGGCGCACCGAATGGGCCGCTATCGGGCCTGACCTTCGTGGCCAAGGATTTGTTTGATGTGGCTGGGCATCCCACGGGCGGCGGCAATCCAGACTGGCCGGGCAACCATGAACCGGCAAAGCGGCACGCCTGGGCCGTGCAGGTTTTGCTGGACGGCGGCGCCGATCTGGTGGGCAAGGCGATTACCGATGAAGTCTCCCTAGGCATCCTGGGCGAGAATGTCTTTCATGGCACGCCGGTGAACAGTGCCGCGCCTGACCGGGTACCGGGTGGCTCCTCCGCCGGCTCGGCGGCGGCAGTGGCCGCAGATATGTGCGACATCGCCCTGGGCACGGATACCGGCGGCTCGGTTCGGGTGCCAGCCAGTTTCTGCGGTCTATACGGCATCCGCCCCACCCATGGCCGGCTGGAGCTTGGCGGTATGATGCCGCAAGCGCCCAGTTCCGATACGACCGGTTGGTTCGCCCGCGACGCCAAGACCTTCGCCAGGGCATCCGCCGTCATGTTGGCGGAAGATATTCCAACCGAACTGCCGGACCGCCTGATCGTCGCGGTGGATGCCTTCGGCTTCGCGGACGGCAAGCTACATGCCGCCCTATTACCCATTATCGAGCGCCTGGGCGAATTGGTGGAAACAATTGAAGAAGAGGTCATGGCACCGCCTGGTCTGAGCACCTGGGCCAGGGCGCAGCGTACCCTGCAATCCCATGAAGGCTGGCTGACCTTCAAGGACTGGCTGGAAACAACCAATCCGGCCATGGCTTACTCCGTCGCCCGCGGCCTAGCCACCGCCGCCGCCATTCCCGAAGCCGAGCGCGACTGGGCCAACATGATGCGCCAGGAGGCTCGGACCCGGCTGGATTATCTGTTGCCGCCCAACACCGTGCTCTGCCTTCCGACGACACCATTTCCAGCACCGATGAAGGGCCTGCCGATCAACCAGACCGACCCTCTGCGCATGCAGATCGCCTGTCTGTGCACTCACGGCGGCCTGACCGGGGTACCGCAAGTATCGATCCCTGGCGCTACTATCGATGGCCTGCCTGTTGGCATGTCGATCATTGGCCGCTGGGGCACGGACGCCCAACTGACTGCCCTAGCCCTAGCAATGGAGAATTCCGCGTGAATACACTTGTCGAAAACGATCCGGACGTAGTGGCGGAAATTACTGCCCTGTTCGAGGAATATGAACAGGCCCTGATCGACAAAGATGTGAATGTTCTGGACAACACCTTTTGGGACAGCACCAAGACAATTCGCTATGCCATGCACGAAAACGGCTATGGTTTCGACGAGATCCATAAACACCGAACCTCGCGCGCGCCAGGTCCCGGCATCAAGGAAGTGCGCCGTCGCCTGGAAATCCTCACCCTGGGCGACAGTTTCGCCACCGTGAACCTGGAATTCAAGGTCCGCGGTCAGGACGAAGTGGGCCGGCAATCGCAAACCTGGGTGAAGTTTCCCGATCTGGGCTGGAAGGTCGTCGCGGCCCACGTTTCGATCCAAGACAAGGCGTCCCGGTGGTGAGCGGCGCGCAACCAGCAGCACCTTGGCGCATCGGCGTCGATGTGGGCGGCACCTTCACGGACATGGTGCTGCGCGATCAAACCGGCTCCCTGTGGGTGTTCAAGGCGCCCTCCGTGCCCGCCGATCCCAGCCAGGGTGTCATGTCGGTGCTGGCGCGGGCGGCGGACCAGTTGTCGATCGAACTGTCTGATTTACTTGGCAATTGCGCTTTGTTTTTTCATGGATCCACCGTCGCTACGAACACCATTCTAGAAAAGAAAGGCGCCAAGGTCGGCCTGCTGACCACCACCGGCTTCCGCGACAGCCTGGAAGTACGCCGTGGTATACGGGAGAACATGTGGGATCACCGCGCACCTTTTCCCGACGTTTTGGTGCCGCGTTATCTCCGCCAACCCGTGGCTGGCCGCCTGGACAAGAACGGTGTCGAACTGGCGTCCATCGCATTGAGCGACGTTGATGCGGCGATGGCGGTCTTTGCCGAGGAAGAGGTGGACGCCATCGCCGTTGCCTTGCTGAACAGCTATGGCAATCCGGCGCACGAGGATGCGGTGGCGAAACACCTGGAAGCATTTCCCTGGGTCTCGCTATCCAGCCGCATCGCCCCGATCATGGGGGAGTACGAACGCACCTCGACCACCGTGGTCAATGCCTACATCGCACCGAATGTGGTCGGTTACCTAAGGGATCTGGACAGCCATTTACGCGATAACGGCTTGGCCCGGCCGATTTTATTGCTGCAAAGCAACGGCGGCGCGGTGTCCGTCGAACAGGTCTCGGAGCGGCCGGTCAATCTGGTGCTCTCGGGTCCCGCCGCCGGCGTCGGCGCCCTGGGCCTCTATAGCCGGGCGGCGAGCACGAACAATCTGATCGCCATGGAGATCGGCGGCACCAGTTGCGATGTTACCCTGATGGGCGAAGGCCAGGTCGGCGTGACGGACGAGCTGAACATCGACGGCTATCACCTGGCCACGCCCTCGGTGGAAATCCATACCGTGGGTGCGGGCGGCGGCACCATCGCCCATGTGGACGAGGCCGGTTTGCTGCATGTGGGCCCACTGGGCGCGGGTGCCCTGCCCGGCCCGGCCTGTTATGGCCAGGGCGGCGATCAGCCAACCGTCACCGACGCCTATATGGTTCTGGGCCGCCTGCGCCCCGGTCCCTATGCGGGCGGCAGCGTGACCTTGGACGACAAGCTGGCGTGGCAGGCTATCGAGAGCAAGATCGCGGCCCCTTTGGGAATTCGGGTCGAAGAAGCGGCAGCAGGCATCATCCGCCTGTTGGAACAGAACCTGCTGCATGCGGTGGAGCATATCTCGATCCAGCGGGGCCACGATCCGCGCCGCTTCACTCTGGTAGCCGCTGGCGGCGCCGGGCCCATGCATGGCGCCTCCGTGGCCCGCTCGTTGGGCTGCGGCCAGGCTTATGTGCCGCGCCAGGCGGGCGCCTTTTGCGCCCTGGGCATGTTGCACACGGACATTCGCCAGGATTATCTGGCCGTGCATTTCGACAATCTGGACAGCGTCGACGGCACCACCTTGCAACAGGCTTTCGAGCCCCTGGCTGATCGGGCGCAGGCCGCGCTGGCCGCCGAAGGATTCAGCGGCGACAAGGCGATAGTGCAGCGGGAATTGGACTTACGCTATCGCGGCCAGTTGTGGTCGATCCGCGTCGCCTTGTCCGATGACAGCTTCGACCCAGGCGCCGTTCGAGTTTCCTTCGATGCGGATCATCAACGGCAGTACGGCCACACCCAGCCGGGCGGCACCATCGAGATCACCGCCCTGCGTGTCACCGCACGTGGCTTGATCGATGTCACGGATCCGATATCAGCTGAGCCATCGGATAAACGGCCCGAACCCACCGCGCTGCGCCAAGTCTTTACGGACGGCAGGCATGGCTGGCAGGAGACGCCTGTCTATACCGGCGCCGATCTGCGGCCAGGCTTTTGCCGGGACGGCCCGCTGCTGGTGGAGGAGCTGACCACGACGGTGTTTGTCGGACCGAAAGACCGCTTGTCGGTGGACGCAGCGGATAATTTCCTGATCGAAATCGACGGGGCGGAGAATTGATATGAACAGTCAAGACAGTCTCGATCCGATCGTCCTGGCCCTGGTGCAGAACCGTTTGGATCATATATCGCGGCAGATGGGCTGGGTCATGACGCGGACCGCGCGCAGCCCGATTTTCTCGCAAAGCCACGATTTCTCCTGCTTCATCGCCGATCCCGACGGCACCCTGGTCAGCCAGGCCGACGGCATTCCCATCCATACGGGAGGTGGCGGTTTCGCCGTGCGCGCCCTGTTGCGGGATTTCGCCGGTGATATCGATGATGGCGATGTCTTTTTGTTGAACGATCCCTACACGGCGGGCGGCAACCATCTGCCCGACTGGGTTATCGCCCGGCCGGTATTTGTTGGCGGCGAGTTGGTTGCCTTTGCCTGCAACCGGGCCCACCAAGCCGATATTGGCGGCGGCGCGGCGGGGACCTACAATTCCGAAGCCCGTGAGATTTTTCACGAAGGCATCCGCCTGCCGGTGATGAAACTGATCGCCAAGGGCGAGACGCGCCAGGACATCTGGCGCCTGGTGATGATCAACACGCGCACGGCGGAGGCCCTGGATGGCGATCTACGGGCCATGATCGGCTCCACCAAGATCGGCGCCGACCGCATCGCCGCCCTAGTGGAAGAGCTTGGCATGACGCAATACCGGGACTATTTCGAAGGCATCCTGGAACATGCCGACCGCAGCTTCCGCCGCTGTGTCGCCGCCATGCCCGACGGCAACTACCACGCCGAAGAAGCCATCGACAACGACTGCTTTGAGCCTGTTGATGATGCCATTCGGGTGCGCCTGAGCGTCAAGGGTGAGGCCTTGGAGGTTGATTTCACCGGCACCGCGCCACAGGTCAAAGGCTTCAAGAATTCCTCCGTCGCCAACACCTGGTCCGCTGTCTACATGGCCTTGGCCTCGTACTTCGACCCGGATCTGCCACGCAACGAAGGCACCTTCCGCACGGTGACCATCATCGCGCCCGAAGGCACCATCATCAATGCCAGACCGCCCGCCGCCATGACCATGAACACGGTCTTCGTCGCGCACGAGATCGTACATGTGATCTGGAAAACCCTGAACCAGGCGGTGCCCGAACGCAGCTGCGCCGGTTGGGGCAAGGCCATACATGGCACCACATCAGGCAGGACAGGCGGAGAGAGCCCATTCGTGATGTATCAATGGAATTCCGCGCCTGGCGGCGGCGGCGTCGAAGGCCGCGACGGTTTCAACCAGATCGGCCATCTGATCGCCCTGGGCGGCCTGGTGTTGCCCAATGTGGAAACATACGAGCAACTCTATCCCGTGCTGTTCAAACGGCAGGAATTCCGCACCGATGCCGCCGGCTCCGGCGCCTATCGCGGCGGCACCGGCGCCGATTTCGAGGTTGAGATCAATGTCGATGCCGAATACGCCTTTCGCGGCGAGGGACTGTACAACACGTCCTGCTTCGGGGCCGCGGGCGGGGCCGCGGGCCAGCCCGGCGACATGGAAGTATCGTTTGCCCATGGCGGTAGAGAAACGCCACCGAAGTACGCCGTCCGCCATTTCGGCCCCCTGACCCTGCGCGCCTCATCACCAGGCGGCGGTGGCTGGGGCGATCCGAAACAGCGGGAGCCATGGCGGGTGCTACGCGATATCCGCGACGGCGTCGTCAGCCTACAGGCCGGCGAAGAGATTTATGGCGTTAAGCTAAGCGGGGATGGTAAGTCAGTGGACGAAGCCGCCACGGTCAGGCTGCGCGCCAGCTGAGAACTGAATATGCATCTAGGAGACATCTACCAATGAGTAACGAGATAAATTCCGATGAAATGAATGGCGCCGAAAGCCTGGTCCGCACCCTGATCGACGGCGGCGTCACGGTCTGCTTCACCAATCCGGGTACATCCGAGATGCATTTCGTCGCCGCCCTGGACAAGGTACCGGGCATGCGTTGCGTCCTGGGCCTGTTCGAGGGCGTGGTGACCGGCGCCGCCGACGGCTATTACCGCATGCTGGGCAAGCCGGCATCGACCCTGCTGCATTTGGCGCCCGGCCTGGCCAATGGTTTGGCCAACCTGCATAACGCCAAGAAGGCGGACTCCGCCGTCGTCAATATCGTCGGCGAACATGCCACCTATCACATTAAGTACGATGCGCCCCTGACCGCCGACATCGAGGGCACGGCAGCGTCCATGTCCCATTGGGTCAAGACATCGCCGACCTCCAAGACCATCGCCGGCGACGGCGCCTTGGCGATCGAGGCGGCGACCCAGACACCGGGACAGATCGCCACCCTGATCCTGCCCGCCGATACCGCCTGGGGGCCGGCGGACGAAGTCGCCGTAACCACGGCGCCCAGCGCGCCACCCAAAGTATCCGACGATGCGGTCAAGGCCGCCGCCGATCTGCTGCGCACCTCCGATAATGCCACTTTATTGATGGGCGGCGCAGCCCTGCGCGAGCGCAGCCTGAACCTGGCGGGCCGGATCGCCGCCAAGACCGGTTGCGGCATCCTGACCGAAGGCGCCAATACCCGCCTGGAAAGGGGTGCGGGCCGGGTACAGGTCAACCGCGTGCCCTATGTGGTGGAACTGGCGCTTGAAGTCATGAAAAAAGCCGGTGATCTGGTGATGGTCGGCGCGCGGGAGCCGGTTGCTTTTTTCGCATATCCCGACAAGCCCTCTCTGTTGGTGGACCCGGATGCCAAATCCACGTTGTTGGCCGGTACGGATGAGGATATGGAAGCCGCCCTGGAAGCCTTGGCCATTGAACTGGACTGCCTGGATATGGAGCCCGCCGGCGTTGCGGCACCGCATCGTCCGGCCCTGCCCACGGGCGAGATCACGCCCGCCGCTATTGCCGCCGTGCTGGGCGCCATGGTGCCCGAGGGCGCCATCGTGGTCGATGAAAGCGTCACCACGGGGCGGGAATTCTTCCCCACAACCGCCGGCGCGCCACCGCATGACTGGATCAACAACCGGGGCGGCTCCATCGGCTACGGCCTGCCTGTCGCCGTCGGCGCCGCCATCGCCTGCCCGGACCGCAAGGTCATCGCCCTGGAAGGCGATGGGAGTTGTATGTACACGGTGCAATCCCTGTGGACCATGGCGCGGGAAAATCTCGATGTCACCGTGTTGCTCTTCGCCAACGGCACCTACAATATCCTGCGTGGCGAATTGACAAATGTGGGCGTGCTCAACCCCGGCCCCCGTGCGGTGGATATGCTGTCCATCGACCGGCCCAACCTGGATTGGGTGCAAATGGCCAAGGGCATGGGCGTGGAGGCATCGCGGGTAACCACGGCGGAGGAACTGGCCACGGCCTTTGATAGCGGCCTGCATAGCGAAGGACCGTATCTGATTGAAGTCGCGATATAAGAGAATAGGGATGGTCGCCGATGGCTAAGCAGGTTACGATCGTAGGCGCCGGCATTGTCGGCATCTGTACCGCCGTATATCTGCGCGAAAAAGGCCTGGCGGTCGAGGTCGTCGACCGTGATCCGCCGGCGGAGGGGGCCAGCCACGGCAACGCCGGGGTGGTGTCGCCCTGGACCTGCGTGCCGCAGTCCATGCCGGGGCTGTGGCGCAGCGTACCGCGCTGGCTGTTGGATCCCGAAGGTCCTATCGCACTGCGTTGGCCTTATCTACCCTCGTTCCTGCCCTGGGCCATAAAATTCCTGCGCGCCGGCAATGTCGCCGAGTTACCCCAAATCGCCGACGCCATGAAAGCCTTGAACCGGCCCAATATCGAACTTTACCGCCAGCTTTTGCAGGGTACCGGTTCGGAGCATCTGATCAGCGATAGTTTCTACGTTCATATCTACCGTGATCCAGCCGAGATTGACCTGAAGCAGTTGGGCTGGCAACTGCGCCTGGACCGCGATGTGCCGTTGGAGGTCGTTGACGATGGCGCACTCCATGAGCTTGAACCCGCGCTGTCGCCCCGCTACAAAGCGGCGGTATTGATCAAGTCGCAGGCCCGTGCCCTTTCACCCGGTGGCGTTGGCAAGGCCCTGGTCGCCAAGGCCCAGGATATGGGAGCGGTGTTCAGGCAGACCGGCGTTAACCGGATCGCGCCACAAGAAAGCGGTGGCTGGCGGCTGCAGACGGATGATGGCGAAATTACCAGCGACAAAGTGGTCATCGCCGCCGGCGCCTGGTCGGCACGCCTGCTTGCGCCGCTGCTAGAGCAATCGGGCCTAAATCTGCCGCTGGAGGCCGAACGCGGCTATCATCTGATCCTGCAACAGCCGGGCATCACGGTTAATAATTCCATCATGGATACGGAGAGCAAATTCGTAGCCTCTTCCATGCTGGCCGGGGTGCGCTGTGCCGGCACCGCCGAATTCGCCGGCCTTGATGCCGCGCCTAACTATCGTCGGGCTGAAATTTTCAAGGGCCTGGCGAAACGGCTGTTCCCCGACATCAACACCGACGACCCGGTAGAATGGATGGGCAGCCGCCCATCGTTCCCAGATAGCCTGCCCTGCATCGGCACGGTGCCGGGCCAGCGTGACCTGTTTGCCGCCTTTGGCCACAGCCACTACGGTTTCGGCATGGCGCCAAACACTGGCCGCATTACCGCCGCGCTGGTCGCCGGTGAACCTACCGATGTGGATCTGACGCCCTATCGGATGGCACGCTTCAAATAGGGCGCTATTATATGAGGATAGGCCGCGATTGGCCCCAGCGTCGCGGCATTATGCCGCAGGGCCATAGGGGCAGCAGCATGGAGCAGGGCTGGCTGGCATGGTAAATTTGACCGCTATGACCGATATTTTGAATGACTCTCAGGATAGCCCTGAACAAGGGGGCAAAGGCGCCATAAGCGCGGGCCGGGCAAGCATGGTTCCGCCCTTTTCGCCAGTGCTGTTGGGTGGTTTGTTGCTGGCACCAATCCCCAACGTAGTGCTGCGGCCCCTCCTGCGCGCCGTGATGGCGTCCGTCACCAAGCAGCATCCAGGAATGTTTGAACGCCTGGACAGCCATGCCGACACGATATTCCTGATCGATCCCGTCGATCTGCCGATCCGCTTTCTGCTGAAAGCGGATGCCGAACAACCAAAGCTAACCATTGCCCGCGAAGCTGATGTGTCCCGCGCCACGGCGGCCATACACGGCTCTCTCCTGGCCCTGATCGATCTTCTGGAAGGCCGGGTTGACGGCGATGCGCTGTTTTTTTCCCGCCGCCTGTTGATCGAGGGTGATACGGAGGCCGTGGTAGCCCTGCGCAACGCCGTCGATGGCGAGGAAATCGACATTATCGACGATATCCTGGTCCGGGCCGGCCCTTTGGCGCGGCCCGCGCGGCGGGCCGCCAAAGTCGCCTTGCGATTGGCGCGCCGGGCCGGAGCCGACATGGCCATGCTGCAGGATGCGCTGTTGCAACCCGCCATGGAACGGATCGAGACGCAAACCGCCGCCGTTGATCATCTGCACCAGAGCATGGCGCGGAGCGGTTCATCACGCCGCCGCCGCGCCTCGAAAACACCAGCGGTACAGGGATAAACATGGCCACAACCGGTGCCAAAGCCAAACCCGAAACCATTTTGGGTGATCTGGAACTAATCTGCCCGGCGGGCACGCCGGCGGCGTTGCGGGCCGCCGTCGATGCCGGGGCGGAAGCGGTCTATCTCGGCTTTCGTGACGAAACCAACGCGCGCAATTTCCCCGGCCTAAATTTCAGCCCGGAAGAACTGGCGGACGGCCTGGAATATGCCCACGCGCGCTACTGCATGGTCTTTGTCGCCATCAACACCTTTCCCCGCGCCGGTGCGCCCGAGGCCTGGCACCGCGCCATCGATTGCGCCGCCGACCTAGGCGTTGACGCGGTTATCCTGGCCGATATTGGCATCCTCGACTACGCGGCCAGGCAGCACCCGGATTTGCGCCTGCATCTATCCGTGCAGGCCTCGGCCTCGAACGCCGAGGCGATCCGCTTTTATCACGAGGCATTCGGCGTACGCCGCGTGGTCCTGCCCAGGGTTCTGACGGTGGAGGATATCGCCGAGTTGAACAGCCAGATCCCGGTGGAGACGGAAGTTTTCGCCTTTGGCGGCATGTGCCCCATGGCCGAGGGGCGGTGCCTGCTGTCGTCCTACGTTACCGGCAAGTCACCCAATATCACCGGGGTGTGTTCGCCCGCCAGCCATGTCCGCTATGAGGAGCGTGGCTCCGAGATGGTCTCGCGACTGGGCGATTTCACCATCAACATCTTTCAGCAAAGCGACGCCGCCGGTTATCCCACCCTGTGCAAGGGCCGTTTCGTGGCTGACGGCCGCGCCTCGTACCTGTTCGAGGCACCGACCTCCCTCAACGTCCTGCCCTTGTTGCCGGAGTTGATGGCCGCCGGCGTTTCCGCCTTGAAGATCGAGGGCCGGCAGCGCGGCCGCGCCTACACGGCACAAGTGGTCGCGGCCTTCCGCGCCGCCATCGACGCCTGCCGCCGGGGCGAGCCGATCCCCGAGATGCCCCAGTTGGCGGATGTGACCGAGGGCCAGCGCGAAACCTCCGGCGCCTATCGGAGGGCCTGGCGATGACAAACCGGAAAGCGGCCAAATCAACCACCAGCCTGGCATTGGGACCAACGCTGTTTCATTGGGATGCGGAACGCTGGCGGGATTTCTATTTCCGCATCGCCGACGAAGCGGACATCGAAACGGTCTATCTGGGCGAGGTTGTTTGCGCCAAACGGCGGCCATTTATCCTGCCGCATATCGCGGCGGTGCATGAGCGCCTGAAAAAGGCCGGCAAGGATGTCGTGCTCTCGACCCTGGCGTTGATCATGACGGCGGAGGAGATGGATGAGATCAAACAGACCACCGTCGACGCGGATCTGACCTTCGAGGCCAATGATATTTCCACCGCATCACTGCTGGCCGGGCGGCGCCACGTTATCGGACCTTTCGTCAATGCCTACAACGGAGGCACCATCAACTACCTGGCCAAGCGCGGTGCCTATCGGATCTCGCTACCGGCGGAGCTTTCGCTCGACACCCTCGAAGCCCTGGGCCAAACCAAAGCCGTCAAGGATGTATCGCTGGAGGTGCAGGTTTTTGGCCGGCTGCCCCTGGCGATTTCGGCCCGCTGCTATCACGCGCGGGCCCATGATCTGCACAAGGACGGCTGCCAATTCGTTTGCGGTAATGATCCCGACGGCCTGACCATCGAGACCCTGGATGACGAGCCTTTCCTGGCCATCAATGGCACGCAGACCCTGTCCGACACCTATTGCAGCCTGCTGGCTGAACTGCCCGCGTTGAAAGCCGCCGGGATCGACAGCTTCCGGCTATGGCCGCACAGTTGTGACATGGTGCAGGTCGCCGCGCTGTTCCGCAGCGCACTCGACGATGCAATGGCGGTGGAGGAAGCGGAGGCGCGTCTGGACGAGATCATCGGCGATGTACCCTTGGCCAATGGCTACCTGCATGGCCAAGAAGGCCGGCTTTGGGTCGAAGCGGCGGCTGAGTAAAGGCGGAGCGATGATCGACCTTACCCTCGGCAAATTTATCGACCGGCTGGAAAAAGAAATACAGTTGGTGCGGATCAAGACGCCGGTCTCGACATCCCTGGAAATGACCGAAATCCAGACCCGCCTGCTGGCCGAAGGCGGACCGGCGGCACTATTTGAAAATCCCATCGGCCCGGACGGCCAGACCTACGATACGCCGGTGCTGGTCAATCTATTCGGCACGGTCGACCGCGTCGCCATGGCAATGGGGCGCAAGGCCGATGAATTGCGCCAGGTCGGTGAAATGCTGGCCGCCCTGCATCAACCTTCGCCACCGGCTAATCTGAAAGACATAGCGGACGCCATGCCGCTGCTAAAACGGGTCGGGGCGATGACCCCAAAAAAAACGCGGCGCAAGATACCACCCTGCCAGGAGATTACCTGGCGCGGTAGCGAGATCGATCTGGCCCGGCTGCCTATCCCGCGTTGCTGGCCGGGCGAGCCCGCGCCATTGATTATCTGGCCCATGATAATCACCAAGGGACCGGGCAAGAGCGCCGAGGATCAATACAATATCGGCATCTACCGAATGCAAGTGATCGACCGCAACAAGGTATTGATGCGCTGGATGTCACATCGGGGCGGGGCACAGCATTACCGCCGCTGGGTCGAGGCTCACGGCAAGCCGATGCCGGTGGCCGCAGCCATCGGGGCGGATCCCTGCACAATGCTCGCAGGGGTAACGCCGCTGCCTGATACTTTGTCGGAATATCAATTCGCTGGTCTTTTAAGGGGCCGCCGGATCGGCATGGCGAATTGCCTGACGGTGCCGTTGCAAGTACCGGCGGAAGCCGAGATCGTCCTGGAAGGCCATGTCTCGCATGAAGAATTCGGCGACGAAGGACCCTATGGGGACCATACTGGGCACCTGAACGCGGTGGCGTCGTTCCCGGTCTTCACCCTCAGCGCGGTCACCATGCGCAGGAAGCCGACCTACCTCTCCACCTACACCGGACCGCCGCCCGACGAGCCGGCGGTCATGTCTATGGCCCTGAACGAGCTCTATATCCCGATCCTGCAGCTACAATTTCCTGAAATCGTTGATTTTTGGCTGCCACCGGAGGCCTGTTCCTACCGCATCGCGGTTGTCTCCATTCGCAAAGCCTACCCCGGACATGCCCGGCGCATCATGATGGCAGTCTGGTCGTACCTGCGCCAATTCACCTACACCAAGCTGGCCATCGTGGTCGACGATGATATTGACGCGCGCAACTGGAAAGATGTGATGTGGGCCGTCGCCACCCGCATGGATCCGGGCCGCGATAGCCTGGTAATTGAAGACACGCCCATCGATTATCTCGATTTTGCCTCGCCCGAGGTGGGCTTGGGCGGCAAACTCGGCCTCGACGCCACCGTCAAGATACCTCCCGAGACCAAGCGGACCTGGGGCAAACGGCTACGCATGAGCGACGAAGTGATCGCCGACGTTAGCGAAAAATGGGCCGACTACGGCCTGCCTGGATCGGGACGGCCAATCTGGCGGTAAAGACCTGCCGAATAGCACAATAGCGCCACAATACTGGTTCAGTTCTAGATATTTTTGGGCCCGCTTGTCTGCTATGCTTCGGGGTGGCTGAGACCAAATCAGGCTGGATTGGGCTATCATGGACGACGACGATTTCAAACATGCCGACGAATGCGAGGAAGAAATCCGTCAGTTGATCGACAAATCGGTTGGTGGCGACCTTATGACGGCTATGATTCAGGAAAATATCTGCCCGAAATGCATGGCGCTGACCCTGTTGGAATTCGCCGCCTATGCCGCGACCTCAGCCGGCTCGACCGCCGGAGAGATCCTTGCCGCCGCGTCCACAGGCGCCATGGGCGCCGAAGACGACATTGAGCTGGCCGTCGAAGCGCCGCCAACGCAATCAAGGCATTAACTTTCGGCTGTCCGCCGCCGCATTTCGAGTTTCTCCATGAAAGGCTCTATATCCGGAGCAAACGCTTCGTGGGCACGCAGCCTTGCAAAATGATCCAGGGCGGCAGGATAATCGTCGGCGACGGCACCATGGAAGATTTCCGGCAAGTTCCGCGCCGCTAGCCGCTCCAAATGCGCCGCCTCGCGTGCGAACGAACATAGTTCCGCCGCGAAAACAATATCGGCCAGGGTCAGATCATCGCCGACCAGATAACCATGCTCGGATGACAGTGCCGCCTCCATGCCACTCAGATAGATTTCAAAGGCCTTGGCGGCCTGGCAATGTATATTCGCGTCAATGACGCCGCCATTCAGGGCCAGAAGATAGTTCTGCCCATCGCGGGCGAAGATCAAGCTGACATCAAGAAAGCTGTCTATGCGGGCCGCCGAATAGGCGTCATCGCCGTATAGCTGGGGACCGTGGCGGCGCAGGCGCGCCACCGTGCGGGCGATGCTGTTGGATTCGAATATACCAACCTCGCCATCGGGACTGAAAGCCGCCGGCACCGTGCCAAAGGGATGCGCCGCCAAGAAAGCGTCGGTCTTATAGAGCTGCCCGGAAAATCCGGTACGGCTCTGCCGGGCAAACGGGCTGCCAGCTCGCCGGTCCGCCTCGGTCAGGGGATGGGCATCGAAATCCCAAAGCCATTCGGCCAGTTGACCTGGCTTGGCCCCACGCAAGTCCAGCTCCACGCCGCAAAGGCGCGCGGCAATGGTCGCCTTCCAAATGCGCGGATTGGGCATGTATGAAAAAATTCGCAGATCTGCCATGCACCATCATAGACCAATTCAGAGTTTATCGGACAACCTAGTATATCTGATCTACACTTCATGGAATTGTGGAAATGGAGAGATTGCAATATGGCGATGAAGCGCATGGTGCTGGAAATTGGCATGGGTACCGATATTCGCGGCACGGATCCGACCAAGGCAGCTGTGCGCGCGCTTAGGGACGCGCTCTGGCATAACTCACTGACCGTGGCGAAAGCGCTGGATCTGGATGTGGATTCCATGCAAGTGGCCGTCACCATCGGCGTGCCCGATCCGGAGCAGGTGGATAAAGCGGCGGTACAGGCTGTTTTGCCCCATGGTACTGGCACGGTTGACGTGGTCGAGGGAGGGCTGAAAATTCCCAATATGGAAGGCACGGATGCCACTCTATTGGCCCATGCCGCTGCCGTAGTGTACCTGGATGTGGTGTAGAGGAGTATCAACATGAGCAAAAGACGCGTTATATTGGAAATGGGTGCCGGCAATGACCTACACGGCGGCAACTATACCAAGGCCGCCCTGCGCGCCGTGGATGATGCCTTGCATCATTCCTCTCTCAGCATGCTCCACACCCTTGGCGTCGATCCCAAGACCGCCATGTTCGTGGACGTCACCATCGGCGTACAGCAACCTGATGAAGTCGACCAAAAGGCGGTGCAAGCCGCCCTGCCCTACGGCGCGGTGACAGTGAATGTGGTCAAGGGTGGCCTGGATGTACCCGATGAAGCCGTCGGTGACATGGCCGTGATTGCCTCCGCCGCCGTGATCGTGAACCTGGACCTACCCTAACGCCGCAAGGCCGGGATGTTGCCAGACCGTGGCCGCGATGTCGGCCGGTGGTCGCAGCGTGCCATCAGCGGCCAAGGGTTCGACACGAAGCCAGCGATCACCGCCCGCTGCAGCTAAGCCGCCATAGACATCCGCCACGATGGAGAGGAAGTCGCGGTCGGCTTCGTGCAGGTCACGGGTCTCTTCGGTATAGCTGCGGGCGGCTTTCTGGCCGATCAGGCGATCCGCCAAGACGGTGGAGGTCGCCAGCAGCAGGGTGAGGTCTGGCCGCGGCAGCGCAAACAGATCGAATTCCAACTGCTCAATCCAAGAGATCAAACCGACGCGCTCATTCTCGGGGACCTTAGCCGCGTTATAGGCGATATTGGAGGCAACATAGCGGTCCAGGATCACCAAATCGTGGGCCGCGATCAATTCCAACAGCTGACCACGGCTTTCAAAACGGTCACCACCATACAGCAGGGCAGTATAGCGAACGGGCACCTGGTCGATCTCGCCCATTTCGCCACGCAGATAGCGCCCGATCAGATCGGAAAATTGGGTCTGCTCGTAACGCGGAAAGGACAGCGCGGCGGCACTGATTCCCGCTGCCTCGGCGCGGGCCAGCAATTCGCGGCACAGGGTTCCCTTGCCGGCGCCGTCAATGCCTTCAATGGCAAGAAGCATGATGCTAGTCTATCCCTCTTTTCTGGCAGCACAGTGGAGTACGCCATGGATAGCGCGCTTAGCCCTTCGGAACAACGGATGATCGCGGCGGCGGCTGATTTCGCCGCAAACACCATCACCCCCAACGCAGCCCGGTGGGAACTGGAACGCACCATGCCTGACAATGGCATTCGCCCCGCCGCCAAAGCCGGCCTGACCGGCATGCTGCTGGATGAGAGCCTGGGCGGCCAGGGCATGTCAAAGGCCGGCATGGCGCGGGCAATGGAGCAATTGTCCATGGCCGACATGGGCTATGCCTTCGTAATGATCGTACACAACAATTTCATGAATGCCATCGCGGACGGCGGCACGGATGCGCAGAGGCAACGCTATTTGCCCGATATGCTGTCCGGCGAATGCCTGGGCGCCTTTTTGTTGACAGAACCCCAAAGCGGCTCGGACGCGGCCAATGTGACGACCACGGCGCGCAAGGACGGCGATGGCTGGATCCTGAACGGCGCCAAGGCCTGGATAACTTCGGCGGCCACGGCAGATCTGCTGAGCGTCTATGCCCAGACTGATGCTTCAAGGGGCTGGCGCGGCATCGCCACATTCATGGTCGAGGCGCACCTGCCCGGCGTGATCCGCGAAACACCGTATTCAACCATGGGCGCACATGTGATGGGCACCGGCGGCTTCCGCTTTGAAAACTGCAGGGTGTCTGATGATACGATGCTGTATGCCCCTGGCGACGGCTTCAAGGGCGCCATGGCCGGGATTGATCTGGCCCGCGCCAATGTCGCCGCCATGTGTAGCGGCATGATGGCCAACAGCCTGGAGGTGGCCCTGGCCTATGCTGCCGAACGCCGCGCCTTCGGCCAGCGGATCCTGGACTTCCAGGGCGTGCAATGGCAGCTGGCCGACGTGGCTACAGATCTGCATGCCTCGCACCTGATGGCCTATGCGGCGCTGGCTGCTATTGACGCCGGGCAGCCGGCAGCGATCCCGGCGGCACACGCCAAGAAATTCGCCACCCGTGCAGCCCTTGCTGGCATCGCCCAATGCATGCAGGCCATGGGCGCTGATGGCTACAAGCACGACTTCCCGCTGGCCCGCCATCTGGCCTGCGCAAAGATGGCGCAATACATCGACGGCAGCACGGAAATTCAGAACGTGGTGATCAGCCGTGATCTGTTGCGGCCCTTTGACTGAGGAAACCCAAATGCATGGCATCAAGGCGCTAACATTCGACACGGGCGGCACTATTCTGGATTGGCACAAGGGGATTTCCACCATACTGGCCGAGGCTGGTGCCCGCCACGAGCTGGAGCGGGATTGGGCCACCATCGCCAACGACTACCGCGCGGCATCCCTCAAGGCAATGGTTAACACCGGCGCGGGGGCGCCGGCCACATTCAACATCGACGATGTGCATCGCCAGCAACTAGCCAAGATGATCGAGAAACATGATCTTGGCGCCTTCACCGAGGTCGAGCGTGAGGCGATTTGGTATCGCTGGCACCAACTGGACTGCTGGCCCGATTTCCCCGCCGCCTTGGCCAAGATGCGGGAGAAATACATCGTCGCCTCTTTCACCATTCTGAGCGTGTCCCTGATCGTGGACACAGCCAAGCGCAACGGCCTGTCCTGGGATGCGGTGATCTCCTGCGAAATGATCGGGCAATACAAGATCCTGCCCGGCGCCTATGAACGCGCCGCGAAATGGTTAGCGTTAGAACCAGCTGAAATCATGATGGTTGCCTGTCACAATTTCGATTTGAACGCAGCCCGCGATGCCGGCTTCAAGTCCGGCTTCGTGCGACGCCCTGACGAATGGGGCGCCGCCGGCCCGCCTGATCCGGTACCCAATAGCCATCACGACATCATCGCCAATGATTTTCCCGATCTGGCCCAGCAGTTGGGTTTAGGTGCCTGAGTGAGAAGCCCATGCAAGAAGATTGTCATGCGGCGCTATATGCTGTAGCTGAACCACGGCGAGGCAGTAGCAACGCCATGGAAATCGCCAATCAATTAAGCTTTCGGCCGCTCAGTGAATAGCTATGTGTTTTGCGCCGGTCGCGGGTCGAAGGAATAGAGTTATGACACGGCGGCTATGGATCATGTTGCTTTGCGGCATCCTGATCATGTTGGCCAGCAACGGCCTACGCTTGACCTTCGGCGTCTTTCTGCGCCCGATCTCGATGGATCTGGATACTGGGCGACAGTTATTCGGGCTCGTTATCGCTGGGCAAACCCTGCTTTATGGCCTGACCCAACCTATCGCAGGCATGATCGCCGACCGCTATGGCGCGGTGAAGGTTATCGTCGCAGGGACTTTGTTCTACGCCCTGGGCCTGTGGTGGACGTCCGTCGCCTCCAACGCCTTTGATCTCTACATTTCAATTGGCCTTCTGATTGGCCTGGGCCTGAGCGGGGCAAGCCAAGTCATCGTGCTTGGTGCCTTGAGTAAGGTGGTGCCGAACGAACGCCGGGGCGTGGTGTTCGGGGCGGTGATCGCAGCGGGCTCGCTCGGCATGTTCTTCTTCGTACCGGGTGTGCAAGGTTTGATCGATATTTTTGGCTGGCGCAAGACGCTTGTACTATGCGCCATTTTCGTTGCCCTGATATCCTTCCTGGCAATCGGGCTACGAGTTAATACGCTGGGCGGCGGCCAAGGCCCTGCGCAATCCCTGCGCGAGGCTATCCGCGAGGCGCGGACGAACAGGGGTTATATTCTACTAGCCACCGGCTTTTTTGTTTGTGGTTTCCACGTCACCTTTATCTCCACACATTTTCCGGCCTTTCTGGCGGACAATGGCATCTCAACCACCGCCGCCGCCTATGCCATGGGGATCATCGGTCTGTGCAATATTATCGGCGCCTTTGCTTTCGGCGCCGCCGGTGACCGCTTTCGCAAGAAGAATATCCTGACGCTGATTTATCTGCTGCGTGCCGTTATCATGACGGCGTTTCTGTTAATACCAATCAACGATGCCACGGCGGTCATTTTTGGCGCCTGCATGGGACTGGTCTGGCTGGCCACCGTGCCCTTGACCTCCGGCATCGTCGCACAAGTGTTTGGCACACGGCATTTTTCCATGCTGTTTGGCGTGGTCTTCATGAGCCATCAGATTGGCGGATTCTCGGGCGCCTGGCTAGGCGGGCTGATTTATGACGCCACCGGTTCCTACAACCTGATGTGGGGCATCTCGGTGGCCCTTGGCTTGGCCGCCGCCGCGCTGCACTGGCCGATCAGCGACCAGCCGTTGGAGCGTTTATCGGGTAATCCTGTCAAGGCATAGGCAGCCGAACGGTAAAGCGTGCTCCGCCATCCAGCTCCGCGCGTCTTCCCGCCGTGATGGTGCCGCCATGGGCCTCGACGATTTGTCGGCAGATGGATAGACCTAGGCCGGAATGCTGGCCAAAGGTCTCCCCTGGTGGGCGCTGGCTGTAAAACCTCTGAAAAATCGCTTCTTCCTGCCCCGACGCTATACCTGGGCCATCATCCTCGACATCCAATTGCGCCATTTCCCCCTGACGCTCCAAGGATAGCCGGATCACGCCACAGGCTGGGGAAAATGACAGCGCATTGCCAACCAGATTGTCGACCACCTGACCGAGGCGGCTGGGCAGCCCCTCAATCAGGACCGGGTCGCCAGTATCCACGTGCAACTCGAACCTCGGGCCCGGCGTTCCGGTGGCCGATTGCCGCATGGAAATCAAGGTTTGTAGCAATGCCGTCAAATCAACGGTTTCCGATTCCTCCCGCGCCAGTTCCGTATCGATCCGGGAGGCATTGGAAATATCGCTTATCAAACGGTCCATGCGGCGCACATCCTGGGCCATTACCTCCATCAGATGATGCTTTTGGTTCGGGTCTTCCGTGCGCTCGATGGATTCCAAGGCGCTGCGCAGCGACGTCAAGGGATTCTTGATTTCATGGGCCACATCCGCGGCAAAGACCTCGATGGCATCCAGTCGGCCATACAAGGCCTCGGTCATTTCATGCAAGGCAACGCTCAAATCGCCGATTTCATCGTGACGGCGGCTCAGATCAGGGATTTGCGCGCGGCGGCCCCGCCAGCGCCGCACCCGGTCAGCGGCCGTGGCCAAATGGCGCACCGGCCTAGCGATGGTCCCGGCCAGAAAGAACGACATCAATACCGTCACGGTCAGCGCCAGGGCGGACGCCTGCAAAATGGCAAGGCGCGCGTTGCGCAAGCCTTCCTCGATATCGACACTGTCGGCAGACAGCAACAGGGCCCCAACTACCCGGCGCAATTGCTGCACCGGCACCGCCACCGTCAGGATTAGTGTTTCATTCTTTAGCATGCGGATGGCGCCGCCGACCTCACCCCCCATGGCTACCGTCAACTCAGGGTAGTCCAGCAGGCCACGGCCGAGCCGTTCCTGGTAGCGGGGAAAAGCGGGGCCTCGCGGCAGGCTGGGTAGCAGCCAGTCATAGATTCGGTTAAAAAAATGCACCACATGATCCGATGGATCGGCGGGAGCCAAATAGCGCAGTTGCACCTGCCTACCAGCGCCGATGAGCTGCCGCGAATCCGCCAGCATGTCGCCACTTGGCATATACAGACGAGCCCTGGTCAGAGTAGGTGCGACTAGACGGCGGATAATGCGGGCGGAAATTTCGCCATCCAGGCGGCGGTCCTCGGAGCTGGTCAGGGCGCTCTCACCCAGCGCACCGGCAATCACTTCAGCCTGACTTTGCAGCGCCGCGACCTTATCATCAAGCAGAAGATCGCGGTATTGATCCAGATAAAAGATGCCCCCGACAAGAACGCCCAGGGCCAGCACATTCGGTGCCAGTATCCGCAAGGTTAACATTGAAAAGCGGCGATGCCGCCCAGGAACCCGGCCTTCGTTGCCTGACAGGCGCATCTGCACCGGTTCAGTGGGACGGGGTCCGGGCTGGCCAATCTGTCTTACCACCGAAGCCCTCCCGCTTCCTGACGACGTTTACTCCTGGAAACGATAGCCCAGGCCGTACAGGGTTTCGATGCGGGTGAAATCATCATCCGCGGCCTTGAACTTCCGGCGCAGGCGTTTGATATGCGAATCAATAGTGCGGTCATCAACATAGATATTGTCGCCATAAGCCGCATCCATCAACTGATCACGACTCTTCACATGGCCGGGATGCTTAACCAGCGCCTGCAGGATGAGGAATTCGGTCACCGTTAATTGTACCCCGGCGTTGCGCCAGGTGCACTCGTGGCGCGTTGGGTCGAGGCGTAGATCGCCCCGGATCAACAATTCCCCTACGTCGTTTTTACCACTCCGCCCCGTCGCCTCGGCCCGCCGCAGGACGGCGCGGATCCGTTCGATCAACAGGCGTTGCGAAAATGGCTTGCGGATATAGTCGTCCGCACCCATTTTTAGGCCCAGCATTTCGTCGATTTCCTCGTCCTTGGAGGTCAGAAAAATGACCGGCACGGCGGAGAACCGGCGCAGGCAGTTCAGCAACTCCATACCGTCCATACCAGGCATCTTGATATCAAGCACCGCCAAATCCGGCGCCCTGGTGATCATGGCCTGTAATGCGGCCTGACTATCGGAATATGTCACGACCTTGAAGCCCTCCCCCTCCAACGCAATGGAGACGGAGGTCAGGATATTGCGGTCGTCATCAACCAAGGTGATAAGCGCGGCCATGCTATCTCTCTTTTTCCTGCCCGTAATGTAATCAATTTACAAGCTAGCGCCAGGGCCGGCCCTCATTGCGGCCAGAATGTGACCATACCAGGGCAAGGTTAAAGCCGCGCAACCGGCCGTTTGCTGACTAGGTGGAAGCGACTCGCTAAGAGCACCGCCGCCAGGGTCACGCCGCAAAAAGTGCCCATCATTAGACCGGGCGTGCCAATATCTGCCCAAATGGCGAAGCCATAAGCCGCCGGCACCATGACCAACAGGAACGAGCACAGGTGCAGGGCCGAGGGAATCCAGACATCCCCAGTGCCCCGCAAAGCACCCATTAAAACCCCCTGGGCGCCGTCGGTGATCAATGTGGCCGCCGCCACTAACAAGGTCGGCACGGCGATGGCCAGCAGTACCGGATCTTGGGTGAAAATCTGCACCAGGCTACCTGGAAACAGGGCCATGACGACAGCCATGGCGGCCATGAAGACAGAAATGGTGAAAAGTCCGCCCCAACCCGACAGCATCATCTGCCGCTGATCGCCCCGGCCAATGGCCAGGCCCACGTGCACCGCCGTCGCGGTGCCAACACCGATAGCCGCCATGAAACAAAAGGCGACCAGGTTCATGACTATCTGAAATGCGCCCACTGCCTCCGCGCCCAAAAGACCCGCGAATAAAGTGAGAGAGGCGAAGGCCGCTGACTCTAGTCCCTGCGCCAAGCCCAAAGGATAGCCGAGGCGGCGCAACTTTCGCCCTAATAAGCGGGCTTCATTAAGAGGTCCCGCCACATTATAGACTGCGGCATCTTTCATGCGCAGGATGTAGATCACCGCCGCCATGGCGATCAACCAGCGCACGGCGGTCGTTGCCCAGGCGGCACCCGCGCCGCCCCAGCCGAGGTCACCACCGATCAACAACCAGTTGAAGACCGCATTTAGGACATTGGCCCCGACCATAATCGCCAGACCCGGACCGGGCCGGTTCAGGGCTTCGAGAAACAGGATCGATGCCGTGAACAGCAATTGCCCCGGCAGACCGAATGTCAAAATAACAAGAACTCTGCTGGCTCCATCGGTCAGGTCCTGATCGTAACCAAACAGCGTGTAAAAATAGCCGCCACCCTGAGCCAGAACCACAAACAATGCGCCCAATGCCAGAGCGTGCAACCCGGATACCCGCCAAATTACCCCACAATCCGAATGGCTGCCCGCGCCTACCGCCTGGGCCGACAGCACCGCCGTACCCACCAGCATACCCACGCCGATTAGCATGCAGACCATAAAAACTGCTTGGCCCAGGCCATAGTATGCCAATTCCGCACTGCTGAAATAGCCAGTCATCGCCGTATCGACGATGACCAGAACCAGCATCCCCGTTCGCGCCACGGCCACCGGCATGGCCAGTTTAGTAATGGCCCGCACGCAGGCGGCGAAATCCGCAGCCAGCCCGTGGCTGGGATTGATGGGCATTGACGTATTCATGGCGCTGGCGGAAACACGGTCCCTATTGTCGGCATCTGTTCATCAGGGCGCTATACGCGCCTTTTGCCGCAATAGCCATGGAACAATGGCTTGACGAATAATGCGGGCCAGGCCCGAAATCTGATGCAGACCGTGACTGGCCGTGAGCCGGCGGGTTGTGATCCACGCCGCGCAAGCGAAGTGCCGCGCCCAGGCTTCGCCGAAACCGCGAATGATCCCGATTCGCAATGCCGGCGACCCGCAGCCTTCTCGTAGTCCACCAAAAGTAAGACAATCTGATTTTCGAGACACCCGAAACCGCTGCTCAACACCCAATCTGCACCATATTGCCGTATCCTGGCCCTTGGAGTGAATTTTTACCGATCCCCATCATTGCCTCACAAACCAATGCCGCTTATCTTGCGCCAAGGGCCAGTATTAATCAGGGCGGGCGCATCGTCGCCATTTCGAAATCGGTTTAACATCAATGTCTGTCGGTTTAACACCGGTGGACGTTTCGTCGTCTCCTAGGAGAGTGCAGTGACGCAAATCGGAGCTAACATCAGCCGCCATGGGCTGAACACGCAGGGCATCAACAATCCCGGCACTGAATATTGGAATTTGGCGACACCGGCGCTGTATCAAATGGCCTTGGTCAATGGCGAGGCGGAGCTTAGCGACGGCGGCGCGCTGGTTTGCCGCACGGGCGTACATACAGGCCGTTCCGTTAATGATAAATTTATTGCGCGCGAGGCCAGCAACGAAGGCGATATTGATTGGGGCGCGGTCAACAAATCCATCGAAACCGACCAATTCGACAACATTCTGAAGGCTCATTTGGCCCACTACGAGGGCAAGGACCTGTTCGTCCAGGACGTCTGGGCCGGCGCCGACAGAGGCCATCGCCTCGGTGTCCGCATCATTACAGAACAAGCCTGGCATACGCTGTTCGCCCGCAACATGTTCATCCAGCCAACGCCGGAAGAACTGACCAGTTTCCAACCCCAGTTCACGATCATGCAGGCACCAAGCCTAGAAGCGGCCTCGGATACGCCGGGTCTGCGCACGGGGACATATATTCTGGCCTCGTTCGAACGGCGCATGGTGTTGATCGGCGGCACCTCCTATGCTGGCGAGATCAAGAAATCGGTATTTTCGATTTTGAATTATCTGCTGCCGGCGGACGACGTCCTGCCCATGCATTGCTCTGTCAACGTAGGGGCAGACGGCGGATCCGCCATATTCTTCGGCCTCTCGGGCACCGGCAAGACGACCCTGTCGGCGGATCCCAACCGGCAGCTGGTTGGTGACGATGAGCACGGCTGGAGCGAGAATGGCCTGTTCAATTTCGAGGGCGGTTGTTACGCCAAGGTGATCAATCTTTCCGCCGAGGCGGAGCCGGAGATTTTTGCTACCACCAAGCGCTTTGGCACCGTCTTGGAAAACGTCGTGATGGACCCAGATACCCGCGTCCTGGACCTAGATGACAGCAGCCATACGGAAAATACCCGCGCCTCCTACCCCCTGGATTTCATTCCGAATATTGCCGTCTCCGGCACTGCTGGGCACCCGCGCAATGCGGTGATGCTGACGGCGGATGCCTTTGGCGTGCTACCGCCCCTGTCCCGTTTAACACCGGAACAGGCCATGTATCATTTCCTCTCCGGCTATACCGCCAAGGTCGCCGGCACGGAAAAAGGCGTTGGCAGCGAACCCCAGGCGACCTTCTCCACGTGCTTTGGCGCGCCGTTCATGCCACGCCATCCAGCCGTCTATGGCAACATGCTGCGCGACCGCATCGCCCAGCACGGCGTTAATTGCTGGCTGGTCAATACCGGCTGGACCGGCGGCATTTATGGCACCGGCTACCGCATGCCTATCCAGCATACGCGGGCTTTGTTGAGCGCGGCGCTGGAGGGCGATCTGGCTGATGTAGCATTTCGCGAGGACAAAAATTTCGGCTTGATGGTGCCCGAATCATGCCCCGGCGTGCCCAGTGAGATCCTCGACCCACGCAGCACCTGGGCCGACGGCGCCGCCTATGACGCCCAGGCGCAGGACCTAGTCGCCCGCTTTCGCGAGAATTTCTCCCAATACGAAACCCATGTGGATGATAGCGTCAAGGCCGCCTCGCCAAAGGCCGCTTGACGCCTATATTCCGGTGTGTCCATCTGCCGCATTGGCGGTTCCCGCGTGGTCCTCTAACTTTCCGTCACTAATTGATGGGGCCAGCTCAGCTTGGCGTCCGCAGGGGGCTTCAATGGGGATTAGAGCGCGGGGGCGCGATGTACAAAGAGACACTTAGCAAGGATCTTGCCAAGTTTGACCAGATCGGCGCCGCCACGATCGAGCAGGCCCAGCCCGTAACCAAGATCGGCTTGGCTTTGCTGTTCCTGTTGATCGTCTGGGTCGGTGCGACAATTGCTTCTGCCGGAGGCGAACAACGCATCGTGGTCATTGTCGCCGGCATCATCGGCGGCTACATGGCCTTGAATATCGGCGCCAATGACGTTGCCAACAATATGGGCGCCGCTGTGGGCTCCCGCGCTCTGACCATGCTGGGAGCGCTAATCATCGCCTCCATCTTTGAGGCCATGGGCGCCATCGTCGCCGGCGGCGATGTGGTCGGCACGATTTCCAAAGGTATCATTGCCCCTCAGGACTTCCCCAGTTCCGATCTGTTCATCTGGTGTATGTTATCCGCCCTGCTGGCTGCCGCCCTATGGGTCAACATCGCTACCATGCTAAATGCGCCGGTCTCCACCACCCATTCCATTGTCGGCGGTGTCATCGGCGCCGGCATTGCCGCCGTCGGCTTCAGCGTCATCAACTGGCCCACGATGGGCATGATCGCCGCTTCATGGGTGATATCGCCGGTTATGGGCGGTGCGATCGCAGCGATATTTCTGGCCTTCATCAAGGCCAACATTATTTATCGCGACGACAAAATCGCCGGCGCGAAGCGTTGGGTGCCGATCCTGGTCTCTATTATGGCGGGGGTGTTTTCCGCCTATCTGGCGATGAAGGGCCTGAAGCGGGTCTGGCGCCCGGACGGCTGGACCATAACGGCCATCGGCGTGGCAATCTTCACCGCGACATATTTCATCGTCAATCCGTTGATCCGGCGCCAGGCGGAAGGCATGGAGAACCGGAATAAGTCCGTGCGCTCCCTGTTCACCATTCCTCTGATCTGCTCCGCCGCCCTGCTGTCCTTCGCCCATGGGTCAAACGATGTAGCAAACGCGGTCGGCCCACTGGCGGCCATCGTTGGTACCGCCGAATCGGGAGAGGTGGCGGCGAAAGTCGAGATACCTCTTTGGGTAATGTTTATCGGTGCTGCCGGCATTTCGGCGGGCCTGTTGCTATTTGGACCAAAACTGATCCGCACCGTAGGGCAGCAGATCACCAAGATGAACCCCATGCGGGCCTATTGCGTAGCGTTATCAGCGGCAATCACGGTAATCATCGCCTCCGCCCTAGGCCTGCCCGTCAGTTCCACCCACATCGCCGTCGGCGCGGTCTTTGGCGTTGGGTTTTACCGGGAATGGCAGACTGCGCGGCGCACCCATATCAACCATGGCCGGTATGGAGAAGCACGCAAAAATATCAACCCTGAAGACCTGCGGGAAAGGGCCCTGCGCCGCAAACTGGTGCGCCGCTCGCACCTGACCACGATCGCCGCCGCCTGGGTCATCACCGTTCCCGCCTCCGCCGTCATCGCCGGCGTCATTTTTTGGGTCTTGCAGGCGGTTCAAGGTTTCTAATTCTTTTTTGGGAAATTCCAGGACTTGGCTTCTGCCTGGAGGCGCTGGCCTGCCTCCAAATTTCTGGACCGGTTAGAGCTGGAACTTTCCAATAGTGATCCCAGTGCCGACAACCTTGCCCCCAGAAAATCTCCAGCCGGGTGCTCCAACCAGGGGGGAGCAGCTCAACGATCATCCCCAAAAGACTATCTCAGGGCCAATAATAGTGGATAGGCGCCGGCTTGAGCCGGCCCTTCACCGAGACGTGCAGCGACGCGTTCTAACCCACTTGCTGACCGTACAGCTCCATGGTGCGCTGACGGGCCATAACCGCCGCAGCTTCATTATAGGTACCGCGATGATCACAGTTGAAGCCGTGATCGGCATCATAGGTATGCACCTCAGCGTCCGGGTGCGCCTTGCCGATAGCGGCCACGTCATCCAAGGGGATGCCCGCGTCATGCTCGCCAAAATGCATCAGCATGGGGCAGCCTTCCTTTTCATTCACATAAGGCATGATCTGGCCGCCGTAATAGACCACCGACGCCGCCACTGGCAGGCGCGTGCCCGCCAGATAAGAAATCGTGCCGCCCCAGCAATAGCCGACGGTGCCGATTTTCAAGCCCTCACCCGTCATCACATCGACCACAGCTTTTACATCCAGCATGCAAAGATCCCACGAAAATACATCCTTCAGATCGCGGCCTACGGCGATGTCATCGGGGGTATAGCCCAATTGACAATTCTTGTTGTCGGTACGGTCATACAAGGCCGGCGCGATGGCCAGATAACCGTCCGCGGCAAAGCCGTCGCAGACTTCCCGAATATGGTCGTTGACGCCAAAAATTTCCTGAATGACGACGATTCCGCCTCTGGCCACCGCGCTGGGATCAGCCCGGTAGGCGCCAAAGGAATGGCCGTCTTCCGCCGTCAGGTTGATATTCATTCCCACTTCATGCACTCCCAATTAGTTGTTCCAGTTATTCTTCAGGGCAAGGTTACCGGCGGTCATCACCAGTTGCCGGTGTTCTCCATGGAGACCCAAGGCTCCTGCGCGGGCAGGGCATCTCCAGTCTGCAACAGCTCGATCGAGATATTGTCCGGTGTGCGGATGAAGGCCATGTAGCCGTCACGGGGCGGCCGGTTAATGGTGATACCTGCATCCATCAGGCTCTGGCAAGTATCGTAGATATTATCGACCTGATAGGCCAGATGGCCAAAATTTCGCCCACCGGCATAATCTTCCGGATCCCAGTTGTAGGTCAATTCCAGGGTCGGCGCCCGGGTTTCCCTGGCGGCGTCCTCATCCATGGAGGCGACTAGGAAGATGTTGGTATAGCGGCCTTTTTCACTTTCCACACGGCGCACCTCCACCATGCCAAGCAGATTGCAGAAGAAATTCAATGTATCGTCGAGGTTCGATACGCGAACCATGGTGTGAAGATATCGCATGGAAGGTCCCGCTTCCTGTAAATAACAAAATAGGTATGCGGCATAACAACTTAGAGCTATGCCCAAATGAGATGTGGCTAACGAACAAAGGCTAAGCCAAAGCCATCGCATACATGATATTGAAGCAAAACAGGCAAGTCCATACTCGATATACTTGATTAACCTGCCAAGTCCGCCTGGTCATCAGCCCTGGACATCAATTCGGAATATGCTGGCAGCCGAGAATGAAATCCATCTGCCGGTTGAATTCTTGCTATTTCAATTACTGCACTGTTTGCAGGTAGCGGCCTTGTACCGCAATTTTCGCCCCCACGGGCAACTGAAGTTGACGGCTGCGACAAGACAAGGGCCAGTTCTAAGGCTGTTCACCATATGCGGCGTTATGTGTCTATAATGTTCCCGGCATACAGAGGTTCTGACAATTCTCTTCATTCATGGCGGCAAATGCGATCACTCGCCGCCAAGCATGCAGCATAAAGGAAGATGACCATGAACGGCAGCAATTCATCCCAGACGGCACCCGCCCTGCACGGCATCAAGATACTTGATCTAACCCAGTTCGAAGCCGGGCCATCGTGCACCGAAGCCCTGGCCTGGATGGGCGCCGACGTGGTCAAGGTGGAAGAGCCGAACAAGGGCGAGCCGGGGCGGTGGGGCTTCACCGACAAACCGGGCGTGGATGCCAACTATTTTCTCTATTTCAATCTCAACAAGCGCTCCATCACCTGCAACCTCAAGGATGACGAGGGCAAGGCCCTGCTGGCCAGGCTAATCGAAAGCGTCGATGTGGTGATCGAGAACATGGCGCCGGGCACCTTCGCCAGACTGGGTTTCGACTATGAACGCCTTAGCGCCATCAACCCACGGGTGATTTTTGCCCAGATTAAGGGTTTCGCGCCCGACAGCCCTCATGCCAACTATCTCTCGTTCGATATGATCGCCCAGGCCACCGGCGGCTCCATGGGGGTGAACGGTGAACCAGACGGGCCTCCAGTCAGGCCAGGCTCCACCATCGGCGACACGGGTACCGGCATGCTTTGCGCCATGGGCATATTAGGCGCGCTTTTTCAACGCCATACCACCGGGCGTGGCCAGCACATCGAGATCGCCATGCGCGACGCCGTATTGAACTATTGCCGCACGCCCATGTCGAAACAAGTGCCTTTCGACAGCGCCAATCGCCGTGTCGGCAACGAGATAGTCGGTTCATCTCCCGGCGGCCTATATCCGTGCAAGCCGGGCGGTCCAGACGATCATTGCTATATTTTCGCGTCGCGGGCGAACGAGGAACATTGGCGCCGTCTGGCCCGCATTATTGAACGCGAGGATCTGATCAAAGATCCCAAGCTGCAGAACCCCAACGACCGTTACGAGGCCCGTGACATCGTCGATGGAGCGATCACGGACTGGACCATGCAACACACCAAGGAAAAGGTGATGCAGGCGGTGGCCGGCGTGGGCGTGCCCTGTGGCGCGGTCTTCAATACCCTTGAATTGATGCATGATCAGGATTTTCATGCCCGCGGCATCATGACCAAAATCGATCATCCGCAGCGTGGCGAGGTCAACGTCGCCGGCTGGCCGGTAAAAATGTCGGACAGTCATGTCCCGATCAAATCGTCGCCCCTGCTGGGCGCGGATAACGAGGCTATCTACGGCGACTGGCTGGGTTATTCCGCAGACGACGTCAGGGATATGCGCGAACGCCGCGTCATCTAGAACAATATTCACAGAGAAGAAACTACGGAAATTGAGCATGGCTAAAGTTACGGGCGCCACCCTGATGGCAAGAAGTCTGAAGCAGCAAGGCGTCGAATATATGTTCGGCATCGTCGGCTTTCCAGTGCAGCCGATCGCGGCGGCGGCGCAGGAGGCCGGGATTAAATATGTCGGCATGCGGAACGAGCAATCCGCCTCTTACGCCGCACAGGCAGCGGGCTATCTGACCGGGCGTCCGGGCGCCTGCCTGACGGTTTCGGGTCCCGGCGTCGTGCATGGGTTGGCCGGCCTCGCCAATGCGCAACAAAACTGCTGGCCCATGATCATGATCGGCGGCGCTTCGCCGACCTATCAGAACGGCATGGGCGGCTTTCAGGAAGAACGCCAAGTGCAGATCGCTTCGCCGTTCTGCAAATTCGCCCACGCCGTCGAACATGTTCACCGCATCCCGTTCTATGTAGAACAGGCGGTGCGCCAGTCCATTTATGGCCGCCCCGGCGCGGTCTATCTGGACATGCCCGACGACATCATTCAGGGCGAGGCCGAGGAAAGCGAAGCTCCCGCCGCGGCCACGATCCCCGAGCCACCGCGCATGCAGGCGATGCCGGAGAACGTGGAAGCAGCCCTTGATGCCATGGAATCCGCCGAGCGCCCGCTGATCATCGTCGGCAAGGGCATGGCCTGGAGCCGGGCCGAGGACGAGGTCCGCGCCTTTATCGAACGCACTCAGCTGCCCTTCCTGGCCTCCCCCATGGGCAAGGGCGTACTGGACGACAATCATCCGCTTTCCGTCGGCGCGGCGCGAAGCCATGCCCTGAAGGAGGCCGACGTGATCTTCGTCATGGGCGCACGTCTGAACTGGATCATGCATTACGGCCTGCCGCCGCGCTTCAACAAGGATGTGCGGATTGTTCAATTGGATATCTCGGCTGAGTCTATTGGCAACAATGTTCCGACCGAGGTCGCCCTTGTCGGCGACGGCAAGGCCATTGTCGGACAGCTCAACAACTCGCTTGAGAACCGGCAATGGTTTTACCCTGCCGGTACCGACTGGATGGCGGCGATCAAGGAGAAAGCAGCCGCCAACGCCGAGGCGATCCAGCCGATGATCGACGACAACTCCACGCCTACCAACTATTACCGGGCCCTGAAGGACATCAGTGCCTGGGCCACGGAGGATGCGGTGATCATTGGCGAGGGTGCCAACACCATGGATATTGGCCGCACCCAGTTACCCAATGCCTCGCCCAGATTACGGCTGGATGCGGGCAGTTATGGCACCATGGGCATTGGCATGGGTTTCGCCATCGCCGCCGCTGTGGTGCATCCCGAGCGCCCGACCATTTCGGTCTCTGGCGACAGCGCCATCGGTTTTTCCGGCATGGAGATAGAAACCGCCTGCCGCCACAACCTACCCATCAAGATCGTGGTGCTGAACAACGGCGGCATTGGCAAGGGTATCGCGGAATTCCCCACTGATGCTCCCCTGCCCCCTGGTGTTCTAACCATCGGCGCGCGTTACGATCTGATGATGGAGGCGTTTGGCGGCAAAGGCATCTTTATTGAAGATCCGGCAGACCTGGCCGGTGCCCTGGAAGAAGCGAAAGCCCATCCAGGCCCAGCCCTGGTCAACGTGGTTCTACACCCCGAGGCAGGCCGCAAACCACAACAGTTCGGCTGGCTGACGACCTGATCGAAAAGCTAGCTATTAAGCACCCTCCATGGGCCGGCGCAGATACCGGCCCATAGAGGTCATCTCCAGCACGACCTCGCCCTTTTGATTGCGCATCCAGATTTGGAAGCGCATGGTGCCCCGGTCCGGTTTGCTGCGCGACGGCATGGCGGACAGGACCTTGGTGCGGACGGACAGGACGTCGCCCGGGCGCACGGGCAGCAGCCATTTCAGATCGTCGAAGCCGGGAGAGCCTAAACTCGCCATCCGTTCTCCCCCGATTTGGGCGTCGCAGGCCATGCGCATGAACATGGCGCATGTGTGCCAGCCCGAGGCGATAAGCCCGCCATAAATGCTGTCCTTGGCGGATTCCTTATCGACATGGAAGGGTTGGTTGTCATAGCGGTTGCCGAATGCCACAACCTCGTCTTCCGTTACCTCGTAGCGGCCGAATTCATTTTCCGCACCGAGCACGAAATCCTCCAGGTACATCATGCGGTTTCTCCCGCTTCAATGGGACGGCAGCCGTACATGGCGACGCCTTCCAGCTGCACCACCTTGGCCTTGTCTTGATTGAAGACCTCGGTGCGTACGGTGATCAAGCCCATGGGTTTGGAAGCCGAGGGCCGGGCCTCCAGAATGGTCGTGCGGCCATGCAGTACATCGCCGGGACGTACCGGCACCAGCCAACGGCAACTATCCATGCCGGGCGCGCCTAGGCTGGCAAGTCCCTCTGTCTTGATATAATTGGCCAACAATTCCATGACGATGGCGCAAGTATGCCAACCGGATGCGATCAGACCGCCGAAAAAACTCGCCTCCGCCGCCGCCGCATCCGTGTGAAAGGGCTGCGGGTCATATTGAGTGGCGAATTCGATGATCTCCGCCGCCTCCACCGCCCGTTGTCCGAGGTCCCAGACCTCGCCCACCTCAATGTCTTCAAAATACTTCATACACATAATCCATTCCAAACCCGAGGTCCGATCCTCTATCATGACAGCCGTATGAAGTAACAATTTTTTATGTTGTTATGGCGCTTGGAAGGGAAACATGATGCGGATGCAAGGTAAACTCGGCATGGTAACGGCGGCGGCATCGGGGATGGGGCGCGCAGGCGCCATACGTTTCGCCAAGGAGGGTGCGGCGGTGGCCGTGATCGATATTGACGAGGCGGGCGTCAAGGCGGTGGTTGACGAGATCAAAGCGGCGGGCGGCAAGGCGTTTGGCATTACCGCCGACCTGACCAAGGATTCCGAATCCCTACGCGTCGTCAAGGAAGCCGCCAATGCCCTTGGTGGACTTGATTTCGCCTGGAACCATGTGGGCCATCCTGGGCCGGCCGCGGTCGAAGGCATCGACATGGCGGATTACGACCTGGCCATGACGCTCAATCTGCGCACCATCGTGATCTCGACCGAGGCGCAGTTGCCGGAGCTGCGGGCACGCGACGGCGGTTCCCTGCTCTACACGGCATCTACCTCTGGGCTTCAAGGGTCGCAATTCAGTCCGGTATATTCCGCCGCCAAGCATGGTGTGATCGGGTTCGTGAAGGCCATGGCGAAGCGTTACGGCAATGAGAATATCCGCCTCAACACGCTCTGCCCCGGCGCCACAGATACGCCCATGCTGCGGGTCTTCGTCGCCCGGCCCGATCAACAATCGACCCAGGGTTTGAATCCGGAAGAATTGGTTCAGAAACGTGCCGGACAAAACGCCCTGGGCCGGCCAGGCCGGGCTGAGGAATTGGCGAACGCCGCCCTGTTCCTGCTTTCGGACGAGGCATCCTTTGTCACGGGCGCCGCGCTCGCCGTCGACGGCGGCACCACGGCCTGATGCAAATATACTGACGTAAGATGGAGCGGGTTCAAGCTGTACAGTTGGGATATGTACGTCGTCGCTAGGCGGATAATGTATTTTTTCCATGCGGCTTGATGCATTGCGCCAATTTCCACGGTTCGGCTCAGCATGTTTTAGATGGTAGCGATAAGGGTGCCCTTCCCGCTGTCTCTGCTATAGTTGTTTCAACAACAATGGAACAATGAGCTGTAGGAGCACCCCATGAGCAAAGTCCTAGTGGACGTCGACGGCCCCGTGCGGACTGTAACCCTGAACAGGCCGGAAAAACGCAATGCTCTGGATACAGAAACCCTGGACGGGCTTAGCGCGGCCTTTCCGGATGAGCCGGGCTCGGAAGAGCGGGTGGCGGTCATACGTGCAAATGGACCGTCTTTCTGCTCGGGTATGGATTTGAACCAAAGGGCCGCCGGCCTGGGCAAGCCCGGAGCGATCGAGGTCATGCTGCGCCGGGTTGAGGTTTATCCGCTGCCTGTGGTTGCCGTTGTGCACGGCCCGGCCATTGCCGGCGGCAATGAACTCGCCATGCACTGCGATTTCGTCGTGGCTAGTTCCACGGCAATTTTCGGCATGTCCTTGGCACAGATTGGTCTAGCCCCAACGTGGTTCCTGGCCAAGAAATTGATGGAGGTCGCCGGCCCGGTGGCCATGCGGGAAATTTTATTATTGGGCAATCCACTACCCGCGACGCGCATGCATGAACTTGGCGTCATTGCCCGTGTCGCGGAACCCGACGAACTGGAGAGCGAAGCGCAAAAGGTCATTGATAGGCTGGCGGCGAATGCACCGCTTTCGCTGCGCAACATGAAAGCGATGATGGTACGGCAAATGGCCTTCCGGGATACCACCAACTACGATGATCTGAACGCCGATGTGGCCAAGGTTGCTGCATCCGCAGATGCCAGGGAAGGGGTCAGGGCAAAACTCGATCGCCGTCAGCCCAATTTCGGTGGCGAATAACAGGACTTTGGAAAATGGCCATACGCTTAGAAAAACCCTGGCGCGCCCTCACGAAAGAAGCTTTGAAAAGCTTGTCTGCTCAGTTGGGCGTCTATCAAATTTCCAACGACAAGGAGGAGATAATCTATATCGGTTATGCTGGTGGCCGCAGCCTTTGGGGACTGCGCGGCGCCTTACAGGATAAGCTGGCAGAGTTGGGCGAAGGCCATCAATTTCGCCTTGAAGTAAACCAGCAATATTTGAGCAGATGGGAAGAGCTGTTGAAAGTACATAAGGGCGATCACGATACCCTGCCTTCCGGCAACAAGGATCATCGGCCAAGGCGCGTCGGTCAATTGAGTTTGGGTTAGGAGACAATCAGATGGATTTAGAACTTTCCGATGAGCAAAGAATGTTGGTTGAGCAGGTGCGGCGCTTCGTCCGGCAGGAAATCGACCCTCTCGAAGCCGATATGGACCCGGATGCCAGCGAGTTACCCACGGAGGAGCATGAACGCCTGGTGGGCATGACCACCGGAATGGGCCTCTACCAGATGGATGTGCCGGAGGAATTTGGTGGCGCGGGCCTGGATGTCATGACCCGTACTTTGCTAGCCATGGAAATGTCGCAGCATCGCGCCGGTTTATACACGCCCTGCTACGGCACCTTTGGCAGTATGGGTCTGGCCCAACTTTACGATGCCAATGATGACCAGAAGGAACGTTATCTATATCCTACCTTGCGCGGCGAAAAGCGCGGCTTCTTTGGTCTTACGGAACCATCAGGCGGCAGTGATCCGGCCCGTGCGATCCAGACCCGGGCCATACAGGACGGCAACGATTGGCTCATCAATGGGCAAAAGATTTTCATCTCGGGCGCGGACCGAGCCGACTTCGGCCTGGTCTTTGCCCGTACAAGCCCCGACAAGGGCCGTGCCGGCGTCACCTGCTTCATCATAGATACGGATATGCTGGGCTTCCATGTCCGCCGGATCGTGCATACCCTGCGCTCGACCCACTATGCGACCGAACTGCAGTTCGAGGATCTGCGCGTGCCATCGGAAAATATTCTTGGCAAAGTGGACGGCGGCTTTTCTATTGCGAATGAACGGCTGACGCGCCAGCGTATTCCCTATGCGGCCGCCTGCCTCGGGGTTGCGATGCGGGCTCAGGACATGGCCGTCGAATACGTCAAGATCCGCGAGACATTTGGAGATCTATTGGCGACGCGGCAAACTGTCCAGAACATGCTTATCGACAATGAAATGGATATTCGCACAGCGCGTTGGTTGACCTTGGCTGCGGCCCACAAAGCGGACCAGGGAGAGCCGTTCCGAACCGAAGCCGCAATGGCAAAAATCGCCGCGACGGAAGCAGGTGGAAGAGTGGTCGACCGTGCCATGCAGATCCATGGCGGCTATGGCGTAACCAAGGAGTTTCCATTCGAGCGCTGGTACCGGGAAATACGTATTCGTCGCATCGGCGAAGGGCCAAACGAAGTTCAGCGCCTAATCATCGCCCGCGACCTGATTGGCGGAGCGTTTCACTAATCAATTTAGGCAATTCGACAATCTGAGTCAGTATACGGTTGTTGCAACATTTTCGGAACGGATGATTTTTCCAACAACCCACAGCGTCTGGCAAAGACCATTTTGAATTCTCAGTGTTTTCGGAAGAAACCTCTAATTTGGGTGCTCGGAATTAATGGATTTCAGACCAGCGAATTTCAATGAGTGAAAATTTAAGAAGTTATCGCTGGCATTTTGAACAATAGAAAGTAGACCGGCCGGCCTGTACCAGGCGTTTGATGGGTTTTTTGCACCGGATACAGGGTTCGCCTTCGCGCCCGTAGACGCTGAATTCGTGTTGGAAATATCCCAATTCGCCCGACGCCTGCACATAGTCACGCAATGTGGAGCCACCCTTGGCGATGGCCTTTGTCAGAACGTCTCGAATGGCGGGGACCAACCGGTCGGCCCGGCGGCCGGCGACGGATGCGGCCAAACGGCGTGGCGAGATACCTGTATCAAATAGGGCTTCACAGACATAGATATTGCCCAGGCCAGCGACTGTCTTTTGATCCAACAAAGCTGATTTAATCGGCGTTCGCCGGCCCCGAAGAGCATCGGATAAAGCCACGCCATTGAATTTGTTGCCCAGAGGTTCCGGTCCCAAACTCCGCAACAGGCGATGGTTGTCCAGATCTTTCTTTGCCACCAAATCCATCATGCCAAAGCGGCGATGATCCTGAAACACCACTGTGTGGCCACCGTCGGTTTCCAACAATACGTGGTCGTGCTTACCGGGTTTCGGCGCTAGACCGTCGTGGATAAACATCCGGCCCGACATGCCCAAATGTGTCATCCAGACCCAGTCATCATCGAGTTCAGCCAGGATGAATTTTGCTCGTCGGTAAAGGCGCTGGACAGTTCGCCCCTCCAATCGAGCGGCAAAATTCTTAGGCAAAGACCAGCGCAATTTGTCACGGCGCTGGCTAACCTTTGTTAGGCGGCGTCCGACCAGAGGAGCTTCAAGGCCACGGCAAACAGTTTCAACTTCGGGGAGTTCTGGCATATGAGCAAGATTAGCTGATCTTTCCTTGAAGTGCCAAGCGCCAGTAGAAACATGCTAAGATGGGGGGTACATGGAATTGTGGAGTAATGTCAGAATGGCGCCGACGACAAGCACAGATTTTGGTTTTGAATCCGTACCATGGGAGGAGAAGACGTCTCGAGTGCGTGGCGTCTTCAATTCCGTAGCCGGGCGCTATGACATTATGAACGATCTAATGTCGGGCGGATTGCACCGTCTTTGGAAAGCGGCATTTATGACCTGGCTGCGGCCAAGGGTGGATATGCATTTGCTGGATTTGGCGGGCGGAACGGGAGACATCGCATTTCGTTTTCTGGCAGGCGGTGGCGGCGGGGTCACCGTTACGGATATCAATCAGGAAATGTTGTTCGTGGGAAAAAGCCGCGCCAAGGGACGGCGGATCGACGGTAACATCGAATGGCTCTGCGCCAATGGAGAATGTCTGCCCGTCCCCGATGCCTCGGTGGACGCAGTGACCTGCGCTTTCGGGATCCGCAATATGACCGATAAGCCAAGGGCGCTGGCAGAGATGCGCCGGGTGCTAAAGCCTGGCGGACGCTTCCTATGTCTGGAATTTTCCCAGCTCGCCTTGCCGGGCCTGAAAGGACTATATGACAAATACTCCTTCCAAGTGTTACCCCGCCTGGGCCGCCTAGTGGCCGATGATGAGGCATCTTATCGATATCTGGCTGAGAGTATCCGCACTTTCCCCGATCAAGACACCTTTGCAGCCATGATTGCTGACGCCGGTCTGGACAAAGTCAGCTATCGAAATCTGTCCGGCGGTGTCGCGGCCATGCATTCCGCCTGGCGGATTTAGGCGCCGACGACAGTTTAGTCAGGCGGTTCAACAGAAGCGAACTAATTGTCAACATTCGCCCCTTTGCGCCGGACAGGCGGATCCATACCGCAAGCCGTACGCCAACCGGCGCCACCACGGCGCATACCGGAAAAGCGGCTGGTCAATTGGTTCCGATTAGCCGCGACATACGCTAGCTTAGCCAGAGTCTCCGCTCAGCCGCGCGGCGGCGCAGCAGACCAGGCAATACCCGCCAGCCACCTTGGCGGTATGGCCATCCTAATCTGTGGATCGGTAGGCCATCGTTCAAGGAGGGTGTGCCTGGATGAGCACAGACTGACTCGGTGGCCCCACAGGCACCTCCCGCTCCGCACAATAATAGGTGCTCCGCGAAGCAGCACGGGGCCCTACTATGGACTAACAGGGCAACTCGCTACACCGTGCCTGGCATCAACAGCAACACGGACACAAAGGCAGCTAATCACGTCGCAATGAAATCGGTTAAACCCACAGGCTCAAGCTGACATGTAGACGGCGCGGGAGCCCTGGCAGTGGCTTGCGGATGGGATGGTGGTGCGGGTGTAATTGACCCAGGCTAGCTGCCCCAAACCTCTTCCAAGAAGGCAAGCCAGTTCTCGCCGAGGATCTTGCGGATACGCGTTTCGCTCCAACCGCGTTTCACCATGGCTACGGTCAGGTTGGGGTACTCGGCTGGGCCGTCGAGGCCGATTGGGTTGTCCGGACGTTTCGTCATCGGCTTCGACAGTTGTCGGCCGATCCCCTTGTCGGACCGGAGATAGTCGAAGAAAGCGACGTCTTGACCTTGCGTGAAATCGGTGCCGATGCCGACCTGGTCCTCACCGACCAGGTCGATCATATGCTCGAACCCGTCGAGCACGTCCTCCACCGTCGAACCGTCGCCCTTCGGCATGAACGGCGTGTAGGCGACGACGCCAACGAAGCCGCCCTTGTCAGCCAGCGTTTGCAACATGTCATCCGACTTGTTGCGCGGATGATCCAGCAGGGCGTTCGGGAAGCAGTGGGTATAGGCGACGGGCTTTTGCGAATGGGCGATTGCATCGCGGCTCGTCGTGTCGCCAACATGCGATAAATCCACCAGGATGCCCAGTTCGTTCATCAGATCGACTACGTCGCGACCGTAATCCGACAACCCATTGTCGCGGCTCTCCCAGCAGCCGGAGCCTACTAGGTTCTGCGTGTTGTAGGTCAACTGGATCACCCGGACCCCGAGGTCGCGGAACAGCCGAAGATGGTCGAGGTTCTGTTCGATGGCGTAGGTGTTCTGCCAGCCTAGCACGATGCCAACCTTATTCTCCACCTTTGCCCTGCGGATGTCGGCGGCGCTATGCACCTGCGTCAGGATATCGGCGTTCTCTGCCAGATCTTTCTTCCATCGCGCGATATTGGCCATCGTGTCGTTGAAGCCTTCCCAGACCGAGCAAGTGCAGTTAGCAGCAGTCAGCCCGCCACTGTGCATTTGCTCAAACATGTCGCGTGACCAGTTTGAGATTACGAGACCGTCGATAACGATACCATCTTGGTGGAGCAAATCCGATTGGATCTGGGCCATGGGTGAAATGTCCTTCGCGCTGGTGTAACAGTGACACTAAGCCTAGCCTCACGGCCAGTAAGAAGGAACCAATATATGACGATTTCCGGTTAGCTGAGCGCCGCACCCACGGTGTAATACGTGACCTCTAGATGGCCCTGGGAGCGTCACAAAAAGCCATTGGCAAGCCATCCTGGCCACGTTCGACGCGCCATTTTCCTTTCTGCAAAAGCCTGCTTTTTTGCGCCCAAATCATCCAGGGCAAGCCAAATTTCCTGCAAATGCGAGGCGTGACGATTTATCGAATGGCGTCGCTTGGTGCCAAACCGAAATCGTTAAGAGAACCCGCAGGCACCCAATATCTGAGCAGTAAGATTAGCGGTCATTACACTTGATGTCGTTTGACGCAACACCCGAACTGGGATCATGCTGCACACGCAGAAAACGTATCCTTGGTACACCGTCTTGGATTTTGACTAGGGTTCGGAAAAGACAGGATTTTAGGGTCATGATTAGTTCCGAGAATTTTGTAGTTCTACCCATTCTTTTTGCTACCTGCGTAGCGTTGGCGAAGCCATTGGAAAGGGGCGACCCGAAACAACTGGGCTTTGATCCCGCCAAATTGACCACGATGAGTAAGGAGATCCAGGGTCTCATAAGCGACAATGATTTGCCGGGCGCTATAGTTGCCATCGCAAGGCACGACAAGCTGGCCTATCATGAGGTCTTTGGAAAACTAAAACCGTCTGGCGATGAGGCGATGCCGCCCAATGCGGTATTCCAGATCTTTTCCATGACCAAACCTATTATCGCTGTCGCCGTGATGCAGTTGGTGGAAAGAGGCAAGCTGTCTTTAGACGACCCGATCGAGAAGTACATTCCGGCGTTTGGTAAGACGACCGTTTGGGAAAATGGTGTTGAAGTACCTCCCAAGGGGGTGATCACAATTGCTGAGTTATTGCGCCATACCTCGGGTCTGACCTACGGATTCTTCGGCACTGGCCATGTGCGCGCCCAGTACAAAGCGAAAGGCATAGACGCGCGCACCCAAACCTTATCTCAGTTTGTCGACAACATCGCCTCAATTCCATTGGAGCACCACCCAGGTACGGTTTGGGAGTATTCCATGGCATCGGATGTCTTGGGACGGGTTATCGAAATAGTCTCGGACAAGCCGTTACAAGATTACCTGAAACAAAATATCTTCGATCCACTGGGAATGAGCGACACCGGCTTTACCGGTCCCTTAGTTCCTATGGGACGGGTTGCAGGTGCCGCCACTGCTGGCTGGCAATTGCGCCCAGCAGATGTCGAAGTCCCATTCAAAAGCGGTGGGGGTGGTCTGTTATCAACTATGAACGATTACTTAAGCTTCTGCCGAATGATCCTTCACGGCGGTAGCCTGAACAACAATGAGGTCTTGAGTAAGGCAACAATCGCCTTAATGACGCGCGATCAGCTTGGCAGCTTGCCACGAGGCCAATACAATGGACCGGGCTATGGCTATGGTTTTGGCTTCGGATTTGCCGTGCGCACTGATGATCAAGCTACTTATCCCGGCTCAGTCGGTGATTTGTGGTGGGGCGGTTATTCCGGCACCTATTTCTGGATAGATCCTACCGAGGAGTTGATCGCCGTAATTTTGGTTCAAGCACCAAATATGCGCCGAACGCTCCGACCTTTGATGCGAAGACTTGTCTATGACGCCCTGTTACGGTAGCGGACACCGATCTGGGCTGGCTAAGCGGTTCAGCTTCCGGCGGGACCCAACAATGGCTGCGAAGGTGCCCCATGGGTGTCCTGACAAATAGCGCTGTCGCGCCTGTTGCGAGCAACTCTATTAGTATCAGACACCATTGAAAAAAATTGGCGCGCCGGAGCGGATGAAAATACGAACCAATGGCTTATCGTAGTTTCACTCCCGGTTCCGGTCCCATGACGTAAAGCCAACATCTGATCTGGGGGCTTGCTCTGGCGCCTATGACTTCCGCTTTGGCCCCGGAAGCCGGCGTTATATTAGCGACGGCTAACCGGGCGCTTCTGACCCTGGCTGTGTGAAAACCTGATGGGGAAGTTTCAACCATACCCCCTTCCAGTTTTTGAGGGGGGTATCGTGATATTTCATAGGATTTTGAGGGGAGCCGTTACAGATTAGGAAAAGGTTGTTAGTTTTAGGGGGCGTGTCTTCTGTCATAGGGTCAGGAGGAGTTACTACGACGGGTTATAGACGAACTTTCCGTCCTTGAAGGTTCCTTTCATCGATAACTGTCCGTTGCCGCAGAAATGTAACCAGAGACCCTTTTTCTTATCGTTTCTCATTGACCCCTGGTGCTTCTCCGTAATTTTCCCCGTGAAGGAAACACCAATAAATTTTTGTAATAATTTTTATAATAAACACGTTGCCAGATCACAAAGTCCTCGAACTTTACCGTCTCTCCCAGTGCGAGTGCAGGCAACAGAAGGACCACGAGGACCATTGATGCGAGTATGTGTCTCATACGGAAAGTCTGAAAGAAAATATGGAGAATGCGGCGTCAGACGGTTCGGAAGATTCGTTAAGACGGATTATTTGACCTTCTCACCGTCCTTATAGGCGCCTTTCATAAACAGAACGAAATCGTTATTATTTATCTTTTGTCTTATCTGGTTTAGGGTCGTTATTTTTAGCATCTTCTGTACATATCGTCTTGTTTTTTAGGATGTTGGTAGTTTTACATTCTTTTTTTGTTACTATACCTAGCATCATATCGGTTGTGGTGGGTTTATCCTCTACCAAAAGCATTAGATCAATCGCCGTCTTTGCAAGACTTATCACATCCAGCGGTGGCGGTAGTGTACATCCACATAGCAGTATGCACAGCACAAGGGATTTCTTTATAGGGTGGAGAATAGTAGACATTCTTGTAGATTCTTCTGGTAAACAACTGTCCATTTTCAATGAATTAAATCAGCCAAAAACCTGTGGAAAACGTTCACGAAAATCAAGCGCTTGCACCCAGTCCGGTGTCACTGAAATTCGTGCCATTTGGCTAGTGTAGGTGCCCACCCAATCAATCCATTTCTGCCCTTTTTCATCGCCATAATACCGATATGCACATTCGACATACTCAACGGGTATACCGTCAACTATTTCAATATCTGCTGATCCACGAATACGTAGCGACTCATAGGGTATCGTTTCACTATCTATAGATAATGCAACACGTGGATACTCCCGTATGGCCTTTACCTTGAAGGAAGCAGCACCTCCACAGAGTAATAGTTTTTCATGCCGCCAAAGAAACCAGATCGGGGCAACATGTGGATCTCCATTAGGCCCCACGAATGCGAGGCGTGCTGGAATTGTTGACTCGAGGAGGCGTTGTGCCACCGGCGTGTCTAGCTCTGGGCTCATAAGAATTACCACCTTCTAGTCCTATGATGATCTGTTCGGGGGTCTTGCATTTTCCTTGGCTCATTCGTTCCTCCAAAATTGAGGTTCGTGGCAAGCCAAACTCTCTCATTAACGATGGACCACTTTTTCAGGGTCAGGCCAGTCAGTTTCCCAATGAACCTCTGGGCATCCTTCCAACTGACTTGCTTTACGGGTCGGTCATCACCCCTGAAATGACTGGGGTTGTTTCCCATGACATGACGGCATTCGGCTTGCGTCACCTCGAACTTGCCCACCGCGGAGCTGTATTTGATCCGTACATCGTTGATCGGCTTCTCGTCGTCATATCCTTCACCCAACAGATCGCTCATGCGAAACTGCCCTGGCGGGATCGCGACCATTTCGGGGCAGTCATCGCAGTCCTTGAAGGTATCACCGAGCCGCAAGGGATCGTCTGCGAGGACGGTGTCCTGAAAGGGGACGACGTATTTTTTCCAAAGTTCGCGCGATAGCTTTTGCCCTTCGGCTATCTGAGCGGGGGCCATGCGCTTGGCTTTGATAAGAAACTACGATGCCGGTGGTGGTGAATAAGCCCCCTTATTGGCTTGGTATACCTTAGCTGCGTTCACCGTATCGTTCGCTGTATACAGGGAAATCGTTTTGAAGTCCGCTATGGCGCCGCCCAGAACAGCCGTAAACACTGTAGCGATGTAGTTCGGCAGCTGGTCGTATTCAACAATGATTGCGGCATGATAGTCCTGCCCCATCATGCCGTAGAAGGCAATCAACTTGCCACCGCACGCCTCCACGGCGGCACGGGCACCGTCTTCCCGGTTACTCCCAGACTCGGCGATATTGCGAATTGCCTCCGGCGTGTACTTTATCTGCAACATGTATAAGGCCACTGTTTTCTCCTTTGAGGCATTGGTTGGTAGTGTCAGCTACTGTCGTGTTCTAGTTCTTTAACTTCGATTTAGGGGAAAGGCGACAATCGGCTACCGTCCCCTTATATGAAGCCTATGACAAGAAATTTGGGGGAGTCAATGGGAACGCCGAGAGTAGCAGGGTCTATGTCTACTTTGTGGGGCTAAGCAGAAGTGAAAGCTGGCTGAATGTAGGGAGCGCTTTTGACCCAAACCAGTCATGCCGGTGCCTACGCTGCCACGTCCGATTGTAGATCAGACTCCTGACATTCGGCTTTTGAAGACGGCACCGCCGAAACCGAGGCTTTGGGCAAGGCGAGGCTATAAATCGTCGAAATCTCCACCGCGCCCCTTGCCGCCAGCGAACCGGGCAGCCCCTTCGATACCTCTCGTTACTTCCGCTTTGCTGTTCCACCACTCCTGCCGCAAGGCTTCACGCAGGCTTAGACCATGATGTTTACGAGCAGATCGACGATCAGCGCGTACACAGCTTTGTGGGAAACGGGAGATGTCGCGGGCTACTTCCTCAGCCTTTTCCCGTGCCTTGCCCTGGGGCACGACGTATTCGCAAAGTCCTATGGTGAGTGCTTCCGCGGCATCAACTCTACGGCCCGTCAGCAGGAGGTCAATGGCACGGCCTTCGCCAACGAGTCGTGGCAACCGCACCGTACCGCCATCGATAAGCGGAATTCCCCAACGCCGGCAGTAGACACCCATGAAGGCGGTCTCCTCCATGACCCGCATATCCGCCCAAATTGCCAACTCCATACCGCCGGCCACGGCAGGCCCCGCCACTGCGGCAATCACGGGTTTCGAGAGTTCCAATCTGCTGGGCCCCATGGCCGCCATCGGCGGCTCGCCCTCTTCGGGAAAATCGAACAGGTCCAACGCTTCGGCCCCTGACAGGGCCGAGGCGTGTTTCAAATCCCATCCCGCGCAAAATGCGCCGCCTTCGCCCCAGAACACGGCGACGGAGGCGCAGTCGTCGGCATCAAAAGCGGTGAACGCATCATACAGCGCCACAGCGCTTTCCGGGTCCATGGCATTCCGGGCCTTGGGGCGCGAATGGATCACGGTCCAGACCGCGCCGTCTTTTTCTACTCTAACCGCCATCAAGTGTTTCTCCGTATTCCCTTACGCAAATAGGCTGGGGCCGTCTTCGCCGATTTGCAGTATTCTTAGATCCGAACCGTCATCCCGTCGGCAATTGATTTACGATAAGCCATCTTTGATCATAGGTCTTATCTTCTGAATACGAGCACTGACGAAATATGATCCATGGTTATTTAATTTGAATTATAAAGTCGATAACATAATTTCTTCTGATACACGCAAGATTAGCCACATCAGACACCAACACAAAGTCGAAGGATAGGTCTCAGAACTTCCTGTTAGCCACAATCCCTGACCCATGGCCCGCGGTCCGTGACCCGGGGGGTCTGAAGCGCGGATCATGTGTGCTGGAGGGTTTGTCGGGTGGCGGGATTCGCGGGCCGGGCCCCTGGGCCGTGGTCCGTGACGAGCAAGAAAATGAGCACCAATTTAGGTAGACTTTTCTGGAATAACCTTATTAGAAAGAAACAAAGGCTCAGCCGTTTCCAGCTAAGCCTTTGAAGTTATTGGTGGGCGCACAAAGATTCGAACCTTGGACCCGCTGATTAAGAATCAGACGTTTGTCCTATAATTTCTTATAATTCTGCCATAATCGGCTTGAAACAGCTATCTATTTCCCACATTTCTTGATATAATTTGTTCGGTTGATGTTCGGTTAGGAGAATATCAGTGGTTCCAGCGGTAAGGCTGACGAAGAGCTTTCTGGCGAAGTTTAAGACCCGCAGCAGCACCGTCAACGAGCATGTGAGAGATACCGAGAGCAGTGGGCTGCTCGCCACACGGTTTGCCAAATCGGGGCAAATCAGCTTCGTCTATATTGGCCGGATCAAAGGTTCTGTAAAACGTGAGATCACAATTGGCCGATATCCAGATACTGCCATCGAAGAAGCACGTATCCGTGCATCAGAGCTGCGTAGGCTCTATAGGCAGGGCATAGACCCGAAGCAACTTGAAGCGGACCAGCAAGCCGCTCAGGAGCGGGAGAAAGCCCTTCAACGGGCCTTGCAGGTGTCGCTACGGGCTGTGCTGGAGCGGTATTTGCTGGCCCGTAATCTGAAGCCGAAAACCGATAGGGACTATCGCAGCACGATGCAAAGCTGCTTTGCCGATTGGCTGGACGAACCCATCCGTAACATTGAGCGCCGTGATGCGGAGGATCGCTACGTCGGGCTGGTTAAGAAGGGCATCAAGGCGCAAGCGGTGAAGGCATTCCGTATACTCAGTGCGATCATGAACTTCGCCAAAGCTGAAGAGGTATCAGCAGACAAATACAGCAATACCGCTTCGGAACGGCTAATCAGAGACAATCCATGCGATGTGCTGAAGGAGAAGCGTTACGACAGACATATACCGGCCCGTACGCATGCGCTGACGCTAGACCAGACCGCTAACCTGCTGGAGTATCTCAGTCATTGCGACCATCCGCAGTTCACAGGACCGAAGATCCGGCAGACGGTTGCCAACTACATAGGCCTGTTATTGTTCACCGGCATCAGACGGGAAGAAGCAGCACGTCTAGAGTGGTCGGATGTCGATCTGATAGGGCTAACCTTCACCCTCCACGATACGAAGAACGGGTTGGACTTCGTAGTGCCGATGTCGATTCCAGTGCATGGCGTTCTGACAGCTCAGCAGAAAGAAGCGAACGGTTCACAGTGGGTCTTTCCAGCCGCAACAGGTGATGGACCGCTTGCTGATCCCCGCAAGGCATTGGAGAAGGTGTCCGACTACATCGGCGTACGTTTTACCAGCCATACCATTCGCCACACGTTCGGCTCCATCGCCTTTGAATTCAATTTCGACTGGGGCAACATCAAGAAGATGCTGAACTATAAGACGGGCGACATCACATCAAGGTACGTGCATGCCAACGTCAAAAGTCTCAGGCCGATGTTCGATGAGATCGCTCAAGGGCTGATGCTGAATTACGACGGAAGCTATCTTGGTAATGATGGGGAACCTGAGCATGTATATGACGAGGACGATGATTTTTGATGAAGCGATCTCTAAGGTCAATGGTGAAGCCTGACTGAAGCCAGCTACCAACCCCAGACTACCCATTCCTTACATTCCTTGCCATAATCCTCATATGAGAAGACTGCTACCCATTCTGTGCCTGACCCTTGCTGTACTTCTGGGAAGTGCGGGAGTGAGTTGGAGTGCTGATTTACAGAAGGGTTTGGATGCGCACAGAAATAAAGATTACGCTACTGCCCTGCGTGAATTGAAACCTCTTGCCGAACAGGGGGATGCCTATGCCCAAAACAATCTCGGTTCGATGTACGAATCCGGACACGGCGTCCCACAGGACAATAAGACTGCGGTGAAGTGGTACAGACTTGCTGCTGAACAGGGATATACGCCTGCCCAGGTTTCTGCAAACACTCTTCGGAACAATTTAGAAAAACCCCAACAAAAAATTGCTGAACAGAAACCCTCACCCACAGTCACTGCCGAGAAACCTTCTGCTTCATCTTCAGGTGATTTTCAGAAGGGCATGACGGCCTATGACAAAGGAGACTACGCAACTGCTCTGCGTGAATGGAAACCTCTTGCCGAACAGGGGGATGCCGGTGTCCAGTACAATCTGGGTGCGATGTATGATGAAGGATTAGGTGTTCCGCAAGACCAAAAGACTGCGGTGAAGTGGTTCAGACTTGCTGCCGAACAAGGGTTTGCCGGTGCCCAATATAAACTGGGTGTGAGGTACGCAAAAGGACGAGGTGTTCCACAGAACGATAAGACTGCAGTGAAGTGGTTCAGACTTGCTGCTGAACAGGGGATTGCCCTTGCCCAATACAATCTGGGTACGATGTACCACAGAGGAAAAGGTGTTTTACAGAACCAAAAGACTGCGGTGAAGTGGTACAAACTTGCTGCCGATCAGGGACTTTCCTACGCCCAGAACAATCTGGGTAATATGCACCGTGACGGAAAAGGTGTTCCCCAGAACGATAAGACTGCGACGAAGTGGTACGGACTTGCTGATGAACAGGGGAATGCCTTTGCCAAGCGACGGACAGTAGAACTGGAAAAGTTAATTTCTCAATCTTCAACAAAAGAAGAGAGTAGTGCGCCAGAGAAACGCCAATACTGTCTTTTGGGAAGCGAGCATTCGCATTATGCCATAAGGGGTAATTGCTCCTCTAAGTATGAGAAAGGCGCCGATGGGAAAGGCGGCTACTTGATCGCTCTGCATGAGTGGAAACTTTTTGCAGAAGAGGGGAATGGTTATGCTTACTATAATTTGGGTCAAATTTACCGTAGAGGACAAGGTGTTCCCAAAGATTACAAAACTGCTGTTAAGTGGTACCGACGTGCTGCTGAATATGAAGTTGCCGGTGCCCAAAACTCTCTGGGTCGGATGTACAACAACGGACAAGGGGTTAAGCAAGACCTTAAGACTGCCTTAAAGTGGTTCAGACTTGCCGCCGAACAGGGGAATGCCGATGCTCAGAACAATCTGGGCTTGATGTACAACTCTGGAAAGCGCCAATTCCTGAAGTCTGACGGCGGCAAGTCGAACCAAACACAAGACGAAGGCATTCCCCAAAACTACAAGATTGCTGTCAAGTGGTTCAGGCTAGCTGCCGAACAGGGGCATGTCCGTGCCCAGTTAACTCTGGGTGTGATGTACGAAAACGGACAAGGTGTTCCCCGGGACTATAAGACTGCGGCGGAGTGGTACACGCTTGCTGTTGAACAGGGACTTGTGGATGCCCAGGTCAATCTTGCTGGAATGTACTACCAAGGACAAGGTATTCCCCGGGACTATAAGACTGCGGCGAAGTTGTACAGACTTGCGGCTGAACAGGGAGATGCCGATGGTCAGACCGGTCTAGGTCTGATGTACGAATATGGACTAGGTGTTCCCCAGAACGATGAGGCTGCGGCGAAGTGGTACAGATTTGCTGCAGAACAAGGGAATGCCTATGCCCAGAATAATCTGAAAAAACTCCTTAAACCGTGGTGGAAATTTTGGTGAAATACCACAAGGATGTTGAGTAGAACTACACATAAACCTAGTTGTGAAACCTGTGGAAAACCGTCGGTTAAGCGAAAAAATTCTAGAACTGGAACAGAATTTTATGGTTGTTCGGGTTTTCCAGAATGCAGATGGACACATCGTCTTTAATAATCTGCAGTGAGGGTCAGATACTGAAAACAATCTAATGGTTAACGATCAAGCCCAGGACCTGGAAGCTGTTACCTGGTTTGACCCACTGCTCAGCCTTAAAGACCCCGACCAGATTATCGAACAGCTTACCCTGATCTGAAGTAGTTTCGATCTGATCTGACACAGTCCCTTGAACGGGATGAGGGCTACCAGTTTTGATGGAGGTGATGCGTATTCCGGGCCATCCAGACTAAATGCTGCATCTTTTACGCCACATTTCGCCGCCGTTTGCTTCCGTCATGCTTCCACGCAACGAACAACGGCCTAGCAGTTGTACTGCTAAGCCGTTGATATTGTTTGTTGTGCGGGTAGTATTTAAACTGATGCAATTTAAGCTTCTGAGTTAAAAAGGAAGTCATCAGGCAGCGGTCCATCAGAGACCCAACGTGCGAAGTTGCCTTCCAAGGGCCAGTCCTTAATCTCCCAATCTTGGTCTTCATCGACAATGTCAATATCGGCGAAGTGCTCGACTATGCTGCCCCAGGGATCGCGAAAATAGTGAAAATAGTTTGACCCCACTACATGTCGTCCAAATCCCCAGCAATGCTTATGGCCTTTCTTGGCCATGTTTGCTGCCGCTACGCCAATATCATCGACGGTACCAAATTCGAAGCTGGCATGGTGGAATCCTGGCTTTTCTGACTGTGCTAGCGCAATGACGTGGTGGTCACCGCCATTGCCATTGCGTAGGAAAGCGACGACGTCGCCACCCATAGTATCTGAAAGACGCATGCCAAGAACATTCGTGTAGAAGTCCACCTTCTTCTTAAGGTTGCCGGTGAACAATAACATGTGACCTAACCGCCGCGGCCTAGCGATAGATTGATCCTCGTTACATCCGCGTTCGTTCAGGCGACGGTAAATCCCCCTGGTGTTGAAATACATCTCAGCTTCGTTGCGCGCCGCCGCTTCTTCAGCAACGCAAAGGCAGACCAGAAGATCATCGGTGTCGCGGAACCAGATCCCGTCCCGAGCACCCGCGTATGGCGGGTCGACGAGCTTGCAGCCCCAAGCTTCTAGGCTCTGCTTCATGCTCTTGATTTTGTTTTCTCGTGTTCCAAAGCAAATATGGTGCAGACGTCTCCGTTCGACGTTGCCAAGCAGGATAATCTGGTCTTGGTCGCGACCGAAACAACGCATGATGACACGATCGCCGTCGTCATAAGATTCCATACCAAAATCAGTGTAAAATTCGCGTCCGACCTCAACGTCAGGCACCGCGAGGGCAAAGTATTGCAGTGAGGTGATCATCGGTTCGAGCCTTCTCCTTACAATCCCGCCGCAGCAAACCTACATACGACAAGAGCCACCCAGGATAGGACATTTTATCTCATCTCATCTCAAAATCAAACTGGCCTTTCGCGGGTGATAGTCACGCGATACTTCAGACGGCGATAGCCCTGGTATTCGTTACAGGATTATGCCGCGACACCAAGCTTTCCCAAAAATGCGACGGCGCACAAGTTGAAGCTCAAATACCGAACCCGTGAGGCGGATCAGTTCGGATCAGTCGGGGAAAACAAAAAACCCTCGCATCACGAGAGGTTCCTGAGATGACCGTATTGTTGCCAACGCCGCATCCTTGGACCACCGTTGCTTGGTCAGGGCTGGTTGGCGGGGCTAGCGCCCCTCTCGATGTTGTTTGAAACACATTTCTTACGCGGCACTGTTTTTAAAAGCCACGGAACCTTTGGTAATGCTTTATACGATGGATATTAACCAAGCCAGGCTTCTGCAGCACTATCGGCTAATTCGAACACATGGCCATCATCGTTCATTCCAAGCCGCCCAGTAAGATTTGTTATCCATTGACTTGGCATCGCATCGATCCCATAGAATGCGCCGATGGCGGCTCCGACTATCGCCGCGATAGTGTCATTGTCCTTTGTATGGTTGACAGCTTCCAAGATGGACCTCTCCGGATCTGATCCGTATTTAGCAAGTATGAATAAAACACAGGGCATAGTTTCCATCAGATAGGCCCCCGAGTAAACGCGTTCACCAAACGAAATCGTATTGGTCTCGTCGGCTAGTCCTTTTCTTACCTCTCGCGCCGTAAAATCAACTAGCGACCCAGCATAACAGCCGACATAACTGCCGCCCCTAGGTTCATAAAGCGTCTTGCCTTCTATCGGGCCAGCAATTTCCTCAAATGTATCTACCCACCAATCTGGTTGGGGCAATTGATCCGCCACCAGTAGTTTACTCAGCAACATTACGTACGCTACGCAACAAGCGATTGAGGCGGGGTCGTTATGAGTGATCGCAGAACAGACTGCCGCATCCTTCCACAACTCCGCAGAAGAAGATCTAAGATGTGGGCCAATAATCGGAGCAATTCTCATCAACGCCCCGTTTCCCGCAGAATGTGAACCGGCATTTTGCCAATTAATGCCGGCTCGAAAATTTTCGCGAAATTCGTTAACGCTCATGCCCATTCCGTAGACTTCTCGGGCTACGAATGTCTTGGCTAATTGCTCAGGTTCCAGACCACCTTGCTCTAGTAAATGTTCAACGAGATAAAATGCCAGCTGAGTGTCATCGGACGGGGTACCCCTTTTTTTGCCCCTCGCGTACCGATTGGGTAAGTAGGTCTCTATCCAGCCGTATTTCTTTTTTCGGTTTCCTGGCAACTGGCCTTCGCTAGTATTTCCGAGCGCATCACCAATTGCTAATCCCAACAGCATTCCTTTCAGCCTGTCGGAGCAAATACTTTTACCCGCGAAGGGTGGGTTTCTCTTCGGAAGTGCTGCTAATTGACATCTCAAGAAGGTTAAATTTTCAGTCATCCTGCTCATCCCGCAAAAACTTGAGCGTCGCAGTACAAGTGTGGCCTTTATAGAAAAGCATCAATGCCGAATTAAGAAGTTCTTTGAGTTTTGACTCATCAGAAGCTTCCAAAAATAATGTGAGGCAAGATTGAAATTTTTTAGCGTCTATTCGACCAAAGATTTCTACGGCTGCAGTGCCGCTATGGGTTAATACGGGTTGAATACACGCTATTAAGCGCGGTCCCAAAACAGGGTGTTGAAGGTAAGAACGCGCCTCCTTTAGGCCGTTGATTCCGTAATATTTTGCCGTTTCGCTATGTCCAAGGCACCTTAATTGCGGGAAAATGAACCACATCCAATGTGTTCGTTTATTACCTGCCTGTAATTCTTCAAGGACAGCGGCAAAGATTGGCTCTTGAGAATCTATAAAACGATTCAAGTCAAGGGTCATATTGTTTTTCACGTGCAGCCTACCAGTATTACGCTGGTGCTAATCGCCATTGATTTCTTAAGCATCATCCACCTCGCCTGATCGACATGCCTCATACGCAGCACCCAGGTTGTGGGCTAGCCCGTGGCGCGCATGGTGAGATTATAGTGCAATACATCTAAATGACAGAAGCCTGACGCGTCCTCGTCTGCCACCGCCACAATCAGACGGGGCAACTAGCTGGCCGCTAGCAAGCGAATTGCAAATCCGTCGCACCGTGACGTGCAATGATCGCCCGTATACCTATGCCAAATGCTAGGATTAGTGAGATGTCTCGATAGGTTCTTGAAAACACCTGTTAGCCAAGATCTTTGCCTCTCAGCCCACGGTCCGTGGCCTTGGGGCCCTGAAGCGCGGATCGTCTGGGTTGGGGGATTTGTCAGGTGCCAGGATTCGTGGGCCGGGCCCCCTGGGCCGCATTCAGTAGATTGTTTCAAGGAACGGGAATGGGGTTCAAGCCGCGTCATTTGGGTACCATATGGGCATCATAAAGAAACAAAGGCCTAGCCGTTTCCAGCTAAGCCTTTGAATTTATTGGTGCCGGCGACAGGAGTTGAACCCGTGACCTACTGATTACAAATCAGTTGCTCTACCAACTGAGCTACGACTTCGTAATCATACCCGCTATTGAAATCTTGCAGTTTCCTGCGACCTATCCCTTAAATCCCGGCTCCCATCACGATTTGGGTTGAGCCCGGATTATAGCACATTCAGGCATCTTGGTGTGACCGTATTGTGACAAAATTAGGGCCTGCCGTAGAGTAGAGTGTCACCCGTGTCACCCTTCACCCTCTGTCGGATCGGGTTAAACGTAACCTGTCCCTTCGAATTCCGGGCAGCGAACAGCATGAGGTCGGTCAGGGTGGCGATCAGGGTGCATGTGGAATGTACCCCCTATAAGGTTAGGATACCTGTTCAAGGTAAAATCCGATCGGATCAGCCCAGCC
>Ga0187827_10000193_pt1 | contig 95037 bp, 77 predicted proteins | sample ETNtaG_39_FD_167969 | JGI IMG/M metagenome (GOLD analysis project Ga0187827, IMG submission 167969) | Marine microbial and viral communities from oxygen minimum zone, Eastern Pacific Ocean - ETNP2014_SV_150_PacBio MetaG (Illumina Assembly) | ecosystem: Environmental > Aquatic > Marine > Hypoxic... | reverse complement strand
TTGGCCCGGAACAACTGGTCGTTGCGCTCGTCCTCGGCGTTGCTGCCCCCCTGCCGGGGAACCGGAATGCCGGCCCGCTCGGCGAGGAAGGTCACAGCCTCGACAAAGGAGACCTTGTCGATCTCCTGCAGGAACTTGAAAACATCGCCGCCGACGCCGCAGCCGAAGCAGTGGTAGATCTGCAACTCGGGTTGGACGTTGAAGGAGGGCGTTTTCTCATTGTGGAAGGGACACAGCCCCAGCCAGTTACGGCCCGCCTGGCGCATCTGCACGTGCTCGGAGACGACCTCGACGATGTCGCTGGCCGCCTTGATACGTTCTATCGTCTCGTCGGGGATGAGTGGCATGACGAAAGGAAGCTATCGCCCTTGATACACCCGGTCAAAATCGATGCTCGCCCAGATGCCAAGCCACAAGTTATTGTGGCAGGAAGGTCTATCGCTATACAATATTTGGTGTGATGCCCAAGCACTGAGTCCGTGCTCGGATCGGTGTGCGCCATCACAGCCATCGCTTGTGGTCGAGTTTACATTGGCGTATACTGCCACAGCGAGATAGATCGTGAGAGGCGGCTTGCCGCCACTTTGGGCAGGGCTAACCCCTATCTGCTATTCGGGTTAAGCTCGCACGGGAGGTCTCGATGCGGGGCGCCTGTACAGGGTCAGGACAGGATCGGCGATGGCTGCTGTTCCTCTCTGAGCAAGAGGCAGAATTTGCTTGACTTGACCTCTTGATACCCTATAATTTACGTCGCTTCCATAGCTTGCAAGGAATCAGTGTGCGCCGCCTGTTTTGCGGCGTGCGTGACTGTCTACATGCTACCTTTCTGAGAAACCGAATTGCGTGATTCGATGAGGAGGATTGCGGATATGTCCAGAGGCAAACAGGGGTTCACTTTCGTCGCCGCACTGGCGACGGTCGCTACCATGGCGGTCGCGCCGGCTTTCGCCGTTACGACCTCCGGCAGCGTTGCAGCGACCGACGAGCGGGCTCCCGGACCCGTTGCCAACGTAGTAGCATTCCCCGGGGCTGACGGGGTCGAGGTCACTTGGGATCTGTCCCTGTCAGACTTCGTTCGCCAGAGTCCCACGGGAAGCGATTTCACCTCGGGTGGAACCTTCGCCAACGTCAATGACGTCGCCGGCTACAATGTCTATCGCGGTGAGGGGGCGTTGGACCCAGTGCTCGTCGGCACCGTGAAGCCGGGTGAGACCTCCTTCGTCGACGCTCTGCCCGTCGGTGCGAGCTTCATCTACAGCGTCAGAGCAGCGGACAGAGCTGGCAACGAGAGCGTACCTGAAGCAGCTCTCGAGATCACCCTCGGGCCGCCGCCGATCGCTGACCTGCCGGTGGATGACATCGCCTTCAGTGATGTCGATGCCGACGAGGTCGTGTCAGAATCGCTGGTCATCGCCAACGATTCCGACGTAGAGGACGCCATCCTGAACGTTTCGATCGAGATCGTGGGCGCAGGATTCGCCGCCTCCACCGATCTGATCACTCTCGATCCTGGCAACAGCACCAGCCTCGACATCTCCTTCGCCGCCGCCGACGTGGGCAACATCAATGGCGACTATGAAGGCGTGCTGACCCTCCGTTCCAACGATCCTGACAATCGCGAGGTCATCCTCGCGCTGTCAGCCTCGATCAGTGACGGTCTTGGTGTTCCAGTGATCGATGTTTCAGCTTCCGCTCTCGCCTTCGGGTCGCAGCGCCTTCTCAATACGACAGGAACCCGTACCCTGGTCGTGAGCAACAATGGCGGGCTGCCCCTGACGGGTAGTATCGCCTTGAGCGGCGACGACTTGTCGACCGACGCTGCTGCCACCTTTGAACTCGCGGCTGACGAATCACTCGATATCGACGTGAGCTTCACACCGACTTCGGTCGGCTCTCTCACCGGCAGCCTGGTCATCACCAGCAACGATGCTGACAATCCCGAGATCACGGTGTCGATCACCGGTGGTGGCGTCGACGAGGTCACGACACCCAACGTCATTCAGGCTACTGTAACGAAGGCAACGGTTACTCTCGCAGACACCGACAGCCTGGACTTCAACGACACCACAGCCGTGGATGATTTCATCGCCCAGTTCATCGCTGACCTGGCAGAACTGCTCGGCATCGATGCTTCGCGTATCACGGGTGTGACCCTGACACAGGGCTCGATCGTCGTTGACTTCACCATCGCCAGTACCACCGACGACACGGCGGTCTCGGCACCCGACGCTCTCGATGCTCTCGAGACGGCGGTGGCTGACACCACAAGCGATCCGTTCCCGAACCTTCCCAGTGTGGAGTCGGTTGCGGACAACACAGAGGTTATCGCCCTGATTCCCGAGAATGCGGACGGGGATCCGGTCTTCGGTTGGTTTACGCGCAGCGAGGATCAGGTCGGCTTCAACGACTTCTTTGCCTTCGCTGACAACTTCGGCAGCAGCAGCGCCGATGAGACCTTCGATGCAGCCTTCGACATTGCACCGACGGACGCGCCGAACGGGGCCGTGGACTTTGATGATTTCTTCCTGTTCGCCGACAATTTCGGTTCGACGGTGGACAACGCTGCTACGATTCGGACCGCGCTCGGCGAATAACAGCACGCCGATACGTTCCAGCAGTCACAACAGGCCCCGCCAGTGTTCACGCTGGTGGGGCCGTTTTTTTGTTTTCAGGGCACTCGCCAGATGTGATTCAGATCACCTAACTCCAGCCAGGGACTACACTTTGGGGTCTGGGAGGCGTGTTTTTTCTTCTTGACCCACGCTCCTCGATCGGGTTAGCTTACCTGTTCGCAACCCAACCGGAGGCTATCCCCATGTCCGTCTTCCAACAGCGCACGACGCTGACCGTGCTGTGCGCGGCGGTTCTCGCGACCGCAGCGGTTCGAGTCGACGCGGCGGCAAGTTCTGATCCCGTCCGCTCCGTCGACAATATTCCCCCCGCTCCAGCCACCGAGATCCGTGCCCTCAATACGGGGGAGGAGATTCTCGTCACCTGGACCGCATCTGCTGACGACGCCATGTCCTTCAGCGTTTTCGGGGACGCCTACATCCCCATTGGCGGTCTGAACGGGTATCACATCTACCGGGCTGTCCAGGGCGCCGATGCGGAGCTGATCGGGACCACCGCCCCGGGTGTGGTCGAGTTCGCCGACCCCGTGGCCATCACCGGAACGACATACATCTACTCGGTCAGTCCCTTTGATGCAGACAACGAGACCCTGCCTGACATCGAGCCGGGCTCGGCCGAGGACCTGGCGCGCATCGTCTCTCTCGGTGGCGGGCCACCGGACGTCATTGTCACGACCACGGTCAAAGCACAGATGTCCTTCGACGTCGTCGTCGACGTGACTGATTCAGCCGCCGTCGAGTCTTTCACGGCTGACTTCATCACCCTCGTTGCCTCTCTGCTGGGCATCGATCCCTCACGCATCATTGTCACATCGGTGACCGAGGGCAGCACGATCGTCGATTTCAAGATCGCCGATATCGAGGGGGAAGACGACGTGCCCGCAGCCGCCGATGCCCTGGCGCAGCTGGTCACCATCGTGGCCGACGACACGGAGGACGAATTCGCCTCCATCGGTCCGGTTCTTGACCTGGTTGATGAATCCAGCGACGACGTCATCGTCATCCCGTTCCCCGTCGATACAGATGGCCTCATCGTGCTGAGCTGGTTCAGCCGCCTCGGTGACGCCGTCGGTTTCGACGACTTCTTCCTGTTCGCCGATAACTTCGGTCTGGGCGAAGGTCAGGAAGGGTACGATGCCACATATGATGTCGTCCCCAACGGCCAGGTGGACTTCGACGACTTCTTCCGCTTCGCGGATGACTTTGGCACGCCGATCGCCAATGCTGCTGAGATTCAGGCATTGCTCGGGCAGTAGGCCTCGGGCAGTTTCGCACCGACTGACGCCCCGTCCCGGGAGGACGGGGCGTTTTCGTGTACAGTTCAGCATCGCCTGTCTGTGGCTCTTGCCCGCCGTTGCCGGCGCTGTTGCCCGCTCGGCCTCCGTGGCCGCCGTCGACAACCTGCCGCCGTCGCCGCCGACGCAGGTGCGGGCCATCGATGTACCCGCAGACCAGGGCGGGGCCATCGAGATCAGCTGGGCGCTGTCTGCCGATGATGGTCCCCGTTTCCGTGGCCTCGGTGGTACGACCGCAGTCGGGGCAGGAGGACCGGTGGCCGTGTACCGCGACAACGGCGTCGACGGGTACCGCGTCTACCGGTGGCTCGAGGACGCCGGGCCGCAGCTCATCGCGGAGGTTGCTCCCGGAGTGGCGTATCACATCGACGCCACCGTCTTCAACAAGGTCACCTACGTCTACGAGGTGCGGGTCGTGGACGGACCTCACGAGGTGGGAGAACTGATTCTTCCGGGGTCGTCACAGGATCGGGCACGAGCCGCGTTTGCCCTCAATAACGGTGGCCCGCCCAGCGCAATTCCCGGTTGGTTCGATCCCAGCGACGATCGCATCGACTTCAACGACTTCTTCCTCTTCGCCGATCATTTCGGAACCATCGACGGGCAGGCGGAATACGATCCGCTCTACGACCTGAGCCCGAACAGCAGGATCGACTTCGACGACTTCTTCGTCTTTGCCGACAATTGGAGGCGGCGTCTCGGCGACAACGACCTACCAGGTCAGTGAGGAGCAGGCGCGGACTGAAAAACCCGCTTGACAATCCCCAGAGGCCTAGATACTTTACCTCCTACCTGCACAACCGACATCTTCGCGATATCACGATGCACCCATTCTGGATGCATCGGCGATCAGCAACAAAAACCCAGAGCAATAGCCTACCGACAAACGTCCGCGGGCAGCCTATCGCTGGCTTTGCGGCGTAGCAATAACGGTTCGACACCCCAAGAATCGCTTCTGTTTTTCCCGCTGGCGGGACTCCCCTCCACGAAGACCTGCACTTCGGCGCTTTGTGGTCGCCCGGTGTCTGGCAAGGTCCCCACAGCACAGCAGTCAACACAGGCCGGTCGCTCGATTCCGCATCGTATTTTGCGGGGTCTGTGCAATGTCCGGTTTCCCGTTTCACCTTAGCCAGCCCATCTCGGAAAGGTACCCAGTACATGCCCCCCGAGCGCACGAATGAGCGCAGTGGAAACCGCTCCCGTGGTTCCCGAAACCGAAACAACAACAACCGTTCCTCCGTAGATCGCGAACGCGGCAACGAGCGAGCTCGTATGCACGAGGCTGCAGAGCGGCTCGAGGCGGAGAGTGCCAATGGTGGTGACAGTCGCGACGCCAAGGGCGACAAGGTCAACATCATCGAACTGCAATCCATGAACATCCTCGACCAGCAGAAGCTGGCCAGGGAACTCGGCGTTGCCGATCACCACTCCCTGCGCAAGCAGGAGCTGATCTTCTCGATCCTCAAGGCCCAGACAGAACGATCGGGCCTGCTGTTCGCCCAGGGCGTACTCGAGGTCCTCGACGAAGGCTTCGGCTTTCTGCGATCACCGACGTACAACTACGTGCCCGGCCCCGACGACATTTACGTGTCGCATTCGCAGATCAAGCGTTTCAGCCTGCGTACGGGCGACACGATCAGTGGCCAGATTCGCCCCCCCCGAAACGACGAGAAATACTTCGCCCTGCTGCGGGTGGAGGTGATCAACTTCGAAGATCCCGAGGTCACCAAGAACAAGACGATCTTCGAGAATCTCACCGCCCTGCATCCCCGTGAACGGCTGCAGCTGGAGCACAATCCCAAGGACCCGACGACCCGGGTTCTCGACCTGTTGTCACCCATCGGCAAAGGTCAGCGAGGACTGATCGTGGCGCCGCCTTTCACCGGCAAGACCATGTTGCTGCAGAAGCTGGCAAACGCGATCACCACCAGGCATCCCGAATGTGTCGTCATGGTCCTGCTCATCGACGAACGCCCGGAGGAAGTGACCGAGATGTCACGCTCGGTCAACGGCGAGGTCGTCAGCTCCACCTTTGACGAGCCGGCAACAAGGCACGTGCAGGTGGCCGAGATGGTCATCGAGAAAGCCAAGCGCCTGACCGAACACAAGCGGGATGTGGTGATCCTGCTCGACAGCATCACGCGCCTGGCGCGCGCCTACAACGTGGTCACACCGCACTCCGGACGGATTCTGACCGGTGGTGTGGACTCCACGGCGCTGCAACACCCGAGGCGGTTCTTCGCCGCGGCGCGCAACGTCGAGGAAGGCGGCAGCCTGACGATCATCGGCACCGCCCTGGTCGACACGGGCAGCCGCATGGACGAGGTCATCTTCGAGGAGTTCAAGGGCACGGGCAACATGCAGGTCACCCTTGATCGCCGCCTGAGCCAGCGCCGCACATGGCCGGCCATCGATGTGACGCAGACGAGCACGCGCAAGGAAGAGCTCCTGCTGTCCGAATTCGAGCTGTCCCGATCCCATATCCTGCGCCGGATCCTCAATCAGATGGGCGTCGTGGAAGGCATGGAGTTCCTGCTGGAGCGCATGGACGGTACGGAGAGCAACGAGGAGTTCCTCAAGGCCATGAACGACTAACAGCCGAGCATGGAGCCGGCGAGCGGCTCATGCTCGGGGCGGCGTTGGAGACCGACTCGGCCTGCGGCCTTCGCGGCTCAACGCCTGGTACAGTGGACGGGAGAGTTGAGCAGGGGAGTCAGATGCGCTCTTGCTGCCCTGTAGTGGTACCTTATTTTATTATGCTCCAGTCATTTACGGGCGTTTCCCAGAGGCAAGCACATGAAAGAAGGCATTCACCCCGATTACCGGCAGGTCGTTTTCCACGACCTGAGTTCCGACTTCAAAGTGCTCACGAGGTCGACGGCGTCATCGAGCGAGATGGTCAAGTGGGATGATGGCAACGAATACCCCGTCATCAAATTCGACCTCAGTTCGGCCTCGCACGCGTTCTACACTGGCAAGGACCAGCAGTTGAACGACAAGGGTGGCCGCATCGAGCAGTTCCGTCAGCGGTATGCTGAGCAGCAAGCCGCGCAGCAAGCTGCGGAGAAGAAAGCCGTCGACGAGAAGGCTGCTGCCGAGCAGCAGACAGCTGCTGCACCTGCAGTTGAGGCCCCAGCAGAAGCGGCGACTGCCGACAGCTAGTTCACAGCGTTTCCGATATCGGGTGATGGGTCGTGGTGCCGCCAGGCGCCGCCACGTCCATCACCCTTTTTTTTGACCGCACAGGAGATGGATGGCAGCCAGCGAGGAAAAGCGGACGGAAGACCTGCCCATAGGCGGCCAGGCCGTGATCGAAGGTGTCATGATGCGGGCGGACAATCGCATCGTCACGGCCGTGCGCACTGCCGACGGACAGATCGTCGTGCATGAGCAGGTGCATGAGCCCTGGGGTCTGCGCCTCGGCCTGCGCCGGATTCCAGTACTTCGTGGCGCCGTCGCCTTTATCGAGATGATGATCATCGGCCTGCGGACGTTGAACCTGTCCGCCGACGTGGCCATGCAGTCGGAGCGACAGGAACGTGGTCTGGCTCCCGCTGCCCAGACCTCGTCCGGGTGGAAGGACCGTGCCGCTCTCGCCGCGACGCTGGTGGTTTCGCTGGCTCTCGGAATCGGTGTGTTCTTCTTCCTGCCGTTGGCCGCAGCGCAGGCGGCGGGCGCCGCCAAGGGCGCTCTCGAGTTCAACCTGATCGCCGGAGCCGTCCGTACCACGATCCTCATCGGCTACATGTGGGGCATCGGACACTGGAGCGATATCCGACGCGTCTTCGAATACCACGGCGCCGAGCACAAGAGCATATACACCATGGAAGCCGGCGCCGATCTGACGGTAGCTGAAGCGCGCGACTTTGATCGGCTCCATCCCCGTTGCGGCACGAGCTTCCTCCTTATCGTCGTCCTTCTCTCCATCTTCATCTTTGCCCTGGTGGACTCGGCTTTCGCCGATGTCTTCGGTCACGCTCAGAGCCTGGTAGAGCGTTTCATGACTCACATGAGCGTGCTGCCCCTTATCTCCGGCATCAGCTTCGAGCTGCTGAAGCTGTCGGGACGCAAGCGCAATCACCCGGTGACCCGCCTGCTGATCAAGCCGGGCCTTTGGCTGCAGCGGATCACGACCAAGGAGCCGGCTGACGATCAGATCGAGGTCGCTCTCGTGGCCCTGAGGCGGGCCCTCGGTCAGGAGACGGAGGTCAGCTACTCGCCCCTGGCGGAATGGCGGCGGTCCCTGACCGAAGCGCCGCTGCCTGTGCCGGCAACCGGCGGCTCGGCGTAGGATCCATGCTCGACAAGCTCTCCGACATCGAGGACCGCTACAACGATCTGAGTGAGCGGCTTTCAGATCCCGAGATCGCCAAGCGTCCCAACGAACTGCAGCGACTGGCGCGTGAGGCAGGCGACCTGAAAGAGTCCGTCGAGGCGGCCGGGCGATACCGGCAGGCCCTGGCGCGTCGGGAAGAAGCCGAGCAGATCATCGCCGGCGGCGAGGATGAGGAGCTGGTCGAGCTAGCCAGGGCCGAGTTGGCGGAACTGGCCGGTGAAGTCGACGGCATCGAAGCCGAACTGCGGCTGCTGCTGATCCCCAAGGATCCCAGCGACAGCCGCAACGCCATCGTCGAGGTGCGCGCCGGCGCCGGAGGCGATGAGGCCGGCCTGTTCGCCTCGGACCTGTACCGCCTCTACGAGCGCTACGCCGAACGCAACCGCTGGTCGATGGAGCCGTTGTCCTCGAGTCTCAATCCGTCAGGCGGGTTCAAGGAGGTGATCTTCATGGTCTCCGGTGACGGCGCCTTCGGCTGTCTGAAGTTCGAGAGCGGCGTGCACCGGGTGCAACGCGTGCCCAAGACCGAGACAAGTGGCAGAATTCACACGTCCGCCGCTTCGGTGGCGGTTCTGCCCGAGGCGGAGGATGTCGACGTCGAGGTCGATCCCGAAGACCTCGTGATCGACGTGTACCGCTCCAGCGGTCCCGGCGGACAGAGCGTCAACACAACCGATTCGGCCGTGCGTATCACGCACAAGCCCTCGGGTCTCGTCGTCAGCTGCCAGGACGAGAAGTCACAGCTGAAGAACAAGGCGAAGGCCCTCAAAGTGCTGCGGGCCCGCCTGTTCGACCAGAAGAAGGCGGAGCAGGAGGCGAAGATGTCGCAGGAACGCCGGCAGCAGATCGGCTCCGGCGACCGCAGCGCGAAGATCCGCACGTACAACTATCCTCAAGGACGGGTGACCGATCACCGGGTGGGTCTCCACCTCCATCAGCTGGACGACGTACTCGACGGTGGCATCGGGCCCTTCGTCGACAAACTCACCGAGGCCGACCAGGAGCGGCGCCTCGCAGACAGCGGGTCCAGCACGACAGCTTGAGCGAAGAACGCACGTGGAAGCTGCTCGACCTGCTGGGGGAAGCCACCGGATTTCTGGCGTCGAAAGGCCTGGAGAGCAGCCGCCTCGAAGCCGAGTGCATGCTCGCCGCCGCTCTCGATGTGCGCCGCATCGACCTCTACCTGCAGTTCGAAAGAGTCCTGACGGCAATCGAGGTCGAGGGTTTCCGCTCCCTCGTACGCCAGCGCCTGACCGGCCGTCCTCTCCAGTACATCACCGGCGACGCCGGTTTCCGCCTGCTGGACCTGCAGGTCGACGAGCGGGTCCTCGTTCCCCGGCCCGAGACAGAGATCCTCGTGGAGGAGGCCCTCGATTTTCTGGGCGAGGAGCCGACCGGTGAGATCCTCGACGTAGGCTGCGGCTCCGGCGCGATCGCCGTGTCCGTCGCCCGGGAGTGCGAGGCGGCCCGCGTGCTGGCCACCGACGTGTCGAGGCCGGCACTCGCCGTAGCCCGGGGAAACGCCGAACGCCACGGCGTGGCGGAGAGGATAGGGTTTCTCTGCGGCGATCTGCTGGCGCCGCTTCTGACGGGTGCCCGTTTCGGCGCCATCCTCAGCAATCCGCCCTACATCGCCAGCGCCGAGATCGCCGATCTGCAGCCCGAGGTGCGCGACCACGAACCCCGTCTCGCCCTCGATGGTGGCGAGGATGGCCTCGACCTGATCCGGCGCCTCGTGCCTCTGGCTGCGGCACACCTGCTGCCCGGTGGACGACTGCTCCTGGAGGTCGGCTCCGGACAGTCCGGGACGGTGGAGGCCCTGCTCAAGGATGCGGGATTCGAGGCCTCCAGCGTGTCCACACGGCCCGATCTGGCGGGCATTCCCCGGGTCGTGACGGGCGCCATGCCCATCTGAGGTGTCACCGCCAGCTCCCGGCGGTGTCCCTGGTCTGATACGTTCCGGTGACCGGCACAGGTCACCAGATCAGTCCAGAACTTCCATTAATACAGACAGTTACGCCGGTCAGGTATCGCCTGGCCCGGGGCTTGCAGAGTGGACACCACCCCAGCATTGGGTCCGGTACACGGTGCATCATCAACACCTGCACATTTGTGCTTGACACAGTGCACAAACGATCCCTATGCTTTTGTGCAGCACAGAATGTGTCGCACATGCGTGGCCGCCCCGGTCGCGATTCATCCTCAAGGAGCACGATCCATGGTATCCGCCAAACTCAAGTCCGGCCGCAGCGCCAACGGCGAACCACCAAAGGACCGCGAAAAGGCCATGGAACAGGCCCTGGCACAGGTGGAGAAGCAGTTCGGCAAAGGCGCCATCATGCGACTGGGCGAGAATCATGTGGTCGATGTCGACGTCATTCCCACGGGTTGCCTGTCCCTCGATGCCGCCCTGGGTATCGGCGGGCTGCCCCGCGGTCGTGTCGTCGAGATGTTCGGTCCCGAATCGGCCGGCAAGACCATGTGTGCCCTGCAGGCCGTGGCCCAGGCACAGAAGCGCGGTGGGACGGCGGCCTTCGTCGACGCCGAGCACGCTCTCGATGTCACCTTCGCTCGTCGTCTGGGTGTGGATGTGGACAACCTGCTCGTGTCGCAGCCCGACTGCGGTGAGGAGGCTCTCGAAATCACCGATACCCTGGTGCGTTCCGGGGCCATCGACGTCATCGTCGTCGATTCCGTGGCGGCTCTCGTGCCCAGGGCCGAGCTCGAAGGAGACATGGGTGACTCGCAGATGGGGCTGCAGGCGCGGCTCATGTCGCAAGCGCTGCGCAAGCTGACCGGCTCCATCCAGAAGTCGCGTACCACGGTCATCTTCATCAATCAGCTGCGCATGAAGATCGGTGTCATGTTCGGCAGTCCCGAGACCACCACCGGTGGCCGGGCGCTCAATTTCTACGCCTCCGTGCGGCTCGACATCCGCGGCATTGGCAGCATCAAGGACGGCGACGAGATCATCGGTCGGCGCACGCGAATCAAAGTGGTCAAGAACAAAGTGGCGCCACCGTTCCGCGAGGCCGAGTTCGACATCATGTTCCGCGGCGACGATGTGGGTATCTCCCGCGAGGGTGACCTCATCGATCTCGGTGTCCAACACCGCGTCGTCGACAAGAGCGGCACCTGGTTCTCTTACGGGGGCGAACGCCTCGGCCAGGGCAAGGAAAACGCCCGCGTCTATCTGCGCGAAAACCCGAAGATGGCGGGACAGATCGAAGACGAGGTCCGCAAGCTTCTCGATATCCAGGTCTCCGGTGACGGTCCCGACAGTCCTGAACCCACCCCTGACGCCGAGGCCGGCGCAAAAACCAAGGATCGGCAGAAGGCGGCAGCCTGAATTCAGGAGCGGTCCGCGGCAGTCTTCATCTGCGGCCGCCAGCCCTGCCACGGGCCGCTCCCTCCCCAATCCCTGATCCCCAACTCCCTCTCCCTCAACCCCGCTGACCCCAGATCCCGTCCTCCACGGAAGGGCTGTCCTCGCCTCAGGACAGCCCTTTTCGTTATTTCGTCACAGCAGCCCGCAGGGCTCATTATCGGGCTGCCAACGGAGCCTCTCTCTCAGCGGGCTGTCATGAATCTGCGCGTCCTGATATCCGCCGACGAAGTCCGTCGGCGTGTCGAGCAACTTGCCGAAGAGGTGGCCACTGACTTTGCGGGTCAGCAGCCTGTCGTCGTCGGTATCCTGAATGGCGCCGCTCCCTTCATGCTGGACCTGCTGCGATTGCAGCCAGAGGACCTGGCGCAGAATCTGCTCTACGACTTCATCGACGCCACGTCGTACAGCGGCACGGAGTCGACAGGCACTGTCGAGGTGTCACGTCATCTCACTGTCGACATCAGGGACCGGCCCGTGCTCGTCGTCGACGGCATCGTCGATACCGGGCGCACACTGGCGGCCGTGCTCGAGGTCCTGCGTGAACACCAACCGGCCGAGATCCGTACCTGTCTCCTGCTCGATAAACTCAGTGCCCGGCTGGTCGATGTTCCCGTCGACTACCGGGGTTTCGAGATCGAAGATCTGTTCATCGTCGGTTATGGTATGGATCTCGATGGCCGATACCGAGGTCTGCGCCACATTGCCGTCGTCAATGAGACGGACTACCTATGACCCCGAAGAAAGTGCTTATCACGGGCGTGTACGGACTCATTGCGGGGGCCGTCTACCGGCGTCTCAGCGCCCTGCCCGAGCGCTACGAAGTCCACGCCCTGGCGCGCCGTGCGGAGCCCTCCGAGCGAGCCACAAAGGAACGGCTCGACATTCCTGACGACCGGTTCTCCATCGTGGACATGGCGGATCTGGACCGCGTTGAAGAGGCCTTCGCCGGCATGGATACGATCATCCACATGGCAGCCGACCCGCGTCCGGACGCCAGCTGGGACAGTCTGCTGCAGAGCAACATCGTCGGTGCCCGCAACGCCTTCGAGGCGGCCGTCCGCCGGGGTGTCGGGCGGGTCGTCTACGCCAGCTCCATCATGGTCTCCTGGGGATACCAGGCTGAAGATCCGTACAAGGCTCTGTCGGAGGGGCGGTTTGGTGAACTCGATCCACAACAGATCCCTGTCGTGACCCATGAGTGGCCAACCCGGCCGACGGGACTCTACCCGGCGAGCAAGGTCTTCGGCGAGGCCCTGGCAAGATACAGTGCCGACGTGCACGACCTGTCGTCACTCTGTCTGCGCATCGGCTGGGTCAACGCCGAAGATCATCCCCATCGACCCGAAGCGGGTGCGGTGTGGTGCAGTCAGCGTGATATCGTGCAGCTCGTGGAGAAAGCCGTCGAGGCTCCCGATGATCTGAAGTTCGGCATCTTCTACGGTGTTTCGGACAACAAGTGGCGCTGGGTGGATATCGATCACACGCGCGAGGTCCTCGGCTACATCCCGCAGGACAGCGCCGAGGCCAGGCTAGCAGCAGGCTAGACCGAGGCGACCAGCTCGTGGTCGAAGATGGCGGCCACCAGGTCGTCGCGCACGACGGCTGGTAGATCGGCAAACTGCAGGCGCACGTGCCAGCCCTCCTCCTTCTGCGTCTGATCCACGATCAACAGGTGGGCGCCGCCGAGGGGGAAGGGGCCGTCGTATTCGGGGTCGACGACCACCTCGGCGTGGCGTGGCACGGGATCCTCCTGGAAGGTGCTCAGACCGCCGCCGCTCAGATCGATAAGCGTGGCGTCCTGCCTCTTCGTCGCGGTTTCGGCGACCCGTTCCGGGGTGATCTCCTCCACACCCACCGGCAAGGCGTAGAGACGGATGGGTGCATTGATCCGAATGCGATAGAAGTCGCGCTGTTGCACGCGCTCGAGCTCCTCGGCATGACGCAGGCGAATCGTCGTCGTGTGCTCCACGACTTCGAGGATCTCGGTGCGAAATCTGTATTCCGTGTCACCGTCGCGCCAGAAACGCACCTTGATCCTGGCACCTGCCTCCACCCGTGACAGCAGGTGATCGTCATCGCGCCGCAGCGGCACGGCGGTGACGGCGCGCTCGTCCCGCCCCACGACGACACACTGGATGAAGCCGGCCTCCTGCCCGTGGGGCCAGACCATCAGCTTCTGGCCGGGTGTCAGGGTGCGGGTTGTGTAGAAGCGCTGGGCCACGGAAGGTCGGTCAAACCCCAGGCGCTTGCGGGCGGAGGCGAGCTTGCGCAGTTCGGCCTGGTTGTCTGTTTCGTCCGCCAGGCGACCCGCATGCTGGTCGAAGACCTTCAGTGACGTGAGCAACAGCAGGGGGTCATGCATCCTGTGCCGTCGGCTCAGGTCGTAGAGCATGTGGATCTGGGACGGCGACAGGTGGCGCTCGAGTCCGGTAGCCGAGAACGCGAGGCGGGTCCGGCGACGGCTGCGCCAGATCGTGGCGATATAGGTCAGCACCGTCGCCGCGAGCAGGGCCAGCAGCATGCCGGCCATCAGCAACCCCAACCAGCCCAGTTCACCAGAACGGGGCCGGATGTACGGCAGGACTTCCTCGTAGGCTGAGTTCATCTGATATTTGCCGCCTCCGACCGGAATATATGAGAATCAGCGGATCTGGAAGGAGTTCCACCATGTCCACCCAGGACGTCATCCTGAGCGACCTGTCCGTCTGCCTGCCGGGCAGCGCCCTGACTCGCAGTCCGCGACAGCCCGGCTCGTGGATGTTGTTCGACTACGAAACCAAGGCGGCTGGCGATCTGCCTGCCATTTCCGGCACCATGGTCTACGGCGCCGGGCGCCTGTCCTCGCCGCCGCTATCGCTGCCGCTACCGGTAGAGGGCTGGTACTCCATCTATCTGGGCTGCTGGCATGATATCCATGCGGGCGGCTCCCAGCTGCGGCTGCAGTTGAGCGACGACCGGTTCTATCGGCAGGTCGAACCGGAGGTGGTCAGGCCAAAGGACGGAGACTTCCCGGGGCACACCTTCGGGCCCGGCGAGGCAACGGAGGTGTTCTGGCGTGTGGCCCATCTGTCCTCTTCGTCGCTGCGCATCGACCGGGTCCGTCTGTTCAACGAGCTTGCGGGCCGCGGCGTGCAGGCTGCCGATCGCGACGCCTGTCTCGCATGGGTGCGGCTGCGACCGGCGACGCGTGCCGATCGCAACCGTTACGAAGGAAAGGGAGATACCGAGACGCCGGCGACGCAGTTCGGTATGTACGACAACGGCAACTGGTTTCAGAAGGGCTGTGTCACCGACGACGACCTGCGCGCCTCCATCGACTGGTTCGCCGATACCGACATGACCCGGGTGTTGTGGGGGTGCTACTCCAATGAGGGGGCCTGTTATCCGAGCCGCATCGCCGAGCCGATGGCACGGGACCCCGAGGTCACCCGCTGCGTACAGGAGTTCCTGGCGCGTGGTGTCGATCCACTGGCCCTCGCCCTGGCACACGCCGCTGAGGTGGGCGTCGGTCTGTATCCCAGCTACCGCATCGGCGGGCGCCGTGCGGCACCCACGGTGCTGACGACGAATGAGATGCCCTTCTTCGACGCCAATCAGGACAAGCTGTGTGTCGCGGCGGACGGCACACCCACCTGTCACTACAGCTTCGCCTACGCCGAAGTCCGGCAGTACTTCACCGACTTGCTGCGGGAGGTCGTGGAGACCTACGACGTACCCGGTGTTCACTTCCTCTTCGTCCGCTCCAATCCCTTCGCCCTGTACGAAGACAAGACGCTGGAAGAGTACAGGCAGGCCCATGGCACCGATCCGCGTGACCTGCCCGAGGACGATCCCACCTGGTGGATCCACCGGGCCGAATACCTGAACCAGTTCGTTCGGGGTCTGCGCAGTATGCTCGACGAGGTGGGAGAGGCAAAGGGTCGTCGCCTCGAACTGGCGGTTTCGGTACCGCCACTGGACAACGGACCTGCATGGTGCGTCGATGGTGCTACGTGGGCGCGGGAAGGGCTGGTCGATTATCTGATCATCCACGCCGGCGGCATTCTGTCCGTCGACGGTGTGCACCAATACCGAGAGGCCATCGCCGGAAGTGAGACCGAACTCATCGTCGACTTCTACCCTCGCCGCATGCCAGCGCGGGCGAGGCTGCTGCGCGCCCTGGAATACTACGAGGCGGGAGCCGAGGGTTTCTGTTTCTGGGACGGACAGTCTCGTGTGGCGAGAGCCAGCGAATTCGCTACCGGGCGCCTGCTCGGCCACCGGACAGATCTGGCCCGCTGGGCGCAGGAGATGGAGGATCCCTTCCGCGTCGTCCCGTTGCGGACGCTGCAGGGGTATTCGATGGACCGGCGATACTGGACACTGACCAGCGGTTGAGGAGGCCGGGCTGTCAGGCCAGGATGTCTTCGATGTACGTCGCCAGGCGGTCGACCTCGTCTTCGGTGTTGAAGATGTGTGTGGAGAAGCGCAGGCAGTTGTAGTCCTCCGCCTTCGCCTTGACGTCCGGGTCGGTGGCGAAGGCGTACGTGCCCTGGGCATTCTTGACGATCATGTTGTGTTCGCCGAACAACCACTTCGAGATCTCGGCCCGTTTCATGCCATCGACGGCGAAGGTGACGAGGCCGCTCGATAACTCCGGCTGCGTCGGAGTCAACAGGCGGAGCCGGGGTACCTGCAGCAGGTGAGTGCGCAGCCGGTTGCTCAACTGGCGGCAGCGGGCCTCGACGACATCACGACCCAGGGTGTTGTGAAAGTCCATGGCCACGCCGTGGCCGATGATGTGTGCCACGTTGCGTGTTCCCATGGAGGCTGAGTAGACATTATAACCCGAGTACAGGCTGACGGGGTGGACGCGATCCTGCACTTCGCGGCGGATGTAGAGCAGGCCGCTGCCCTTGGGGGCCAGCATCCACTTGTGGCTGCTCGAGGCGTAGGTGTCCACACCGAGAGCCCTGAGGTCCACGTTCAGCATGCCCGGAGCGTGAGCGCCGTCGCAGACCAGGATGATCCCTCGGGGGCGGGTGATGGCGGCCACATCTGCCAGGGGGTAGACCATGCCGGTGATCGTGTCCACGTGCATGAGGCTGACGACCCGGGTACGGGGGGTCAGGTGCTGCTCGAACACACGGAGGAACTGCTCCTTGTCGCGCACGGGGTTCGGCATCTTCAGGTAGTTGACCCGAACGCCCAGATGCTTCTGCAGATGCTCCCAGCAGCAGATACCGCCCCCGTGTTCGTGGTTCGTTGTCAGGATCTCGTCGCCTGGGTCCAGGTCGATGCCGCCGGCGACCTGATTCATACCCTCCGTCGTATTGCGTGTGATGGCCACTTCGGTCAGGTCGGCGCCAATGAACTCGGCGGCCCGGCCACGGGCCTCTTCGGCCTTCTTGCTGACAGGCCCCCAGACATTGTGGTTCGGGTTGCCCTCCAACTGGTTGAGAAAGCTGGAGACGGTATCGGTGACGACACGTGGGGCGGCGCCCACGCTGCCCGTGTTGAAGTGCACCAGCCCCGGATTGAGCTGAAACTCCTGGCGCACCCGGCGCCACAGGTCGTTCCCGGCCAGGGCGTCTGTCTCGGTGCGCAGCGTCCCCAGCCTGTCGCCGACGCCCTGTGCCAGTTCCGGCCACATCTGCGCCGCCGCCGTCGCCGCGGCCAGTCCCTTGACGAATGCACGTCGTTCCATTGGTAGAGCCCCTTTCCGGCCACAGTGTATCTACCGTCCGCGCCCCAGGCAACCGCGGACGAGCCCTGCGGTTGTGGTCGCCGGAAGGCCGGCTTTTGTTTGGGTCACACCCTTCAGCTCAAGGAGCCAGGAACCGATGCGTTTCTCTGCCATGATCCCCGTTGCACTCCTGGGTCTTGTCGCCCTCGCCGTCGTCGAACCTACGCCCGCGGCGGCACAGAAGGCGGTGGCCATCAAGACTCTTCCTTTCAGCGCCGCGCGCAAGGCGGGAAACACTCTGTATGTCAGCGGTCAGGTAGCGCGCACGCCGGATGGTCAGGACGTCAAGGCATCTGTCGACGCCGAGACCCGGCAGGTGATGGACAATCTCGGCCGTGTCCTGAAAGAGAACGGCTACAGCTTCGAGGACGTGGTTAAAGCCACTGTCTACCTCGAGAGCATCGAGGACTATCACGAGATGAATGCGGCGTACGCTTCGTACTTCAAAGAGGGGGTGTTCCCGGCGCGGGCCTGCATCGGCGGCGCCGAGCTGGTCTTCGATTTCAAGGTCGAGATCAGCGTCATCGCCTATGCCGAATGATTGACGGGAGGAGTCGAAACGTGAGAATCGGACAGCTGGCCGTCAGCCTGGCGGTTGCCATCGCTCTTTGCCTGCCACATTCGTCGGGGGCCGCCGAACCCTCCGACGATGAGATTCTCCAGATCCTGAGAGCCCGGATCGACACCTTCCAGCAGAGCGTCGGCATCGTTGTGGGCATCGTCGATTCGTCCGGCACGAGGATCGTCGGATACGGGCCTCGCCACGCGGGCGGAGCGGATGTCGTCAACGGCACGGCGATCTACGAGATCGGTTCGATTTCGAAGGTTTTCACATCGATTCTGCTGGCCGACATGGTGCACAAGGGTGAGGTCTCTCTCCGAGATCCGGTATCCGCCTACCTGCCCTCAGAAGTACAGTTGCCGACGCGATCCGGACGGGAGATCTCGCTGCTGGATCTGGCGACACATCGCTCCGGCCTGCCCCGCATGCCGGAGCAGATGCAGATGACGGAGGACGGAGGAGCCAGCCGCTTTCCTCTCTCCCAGATGTATGCTTTCCTGTCGACGACGACTCTGTCGTACGATATCGGCGAGCGCTACTACTACTCGAATCTGGCTTTCGGGCTGCTGGGTCAAGCCCTGGCCAACCGGGCGGGGTCCGAATTTGAGACACTCCTGCTGGAACGCGTTTGCCGTCCCCTCGGTTTGACTGACACGCGCGTGAGTTTGAGCGGTGAGCAGGAACTGCGGCTGGCGGGCACCCACAACTGGCACCACGGCAAGACGCCCCCACTCGAATGGGACACCATGGCCGCCGCCGGCGGTGTGCGGTCCACGGCGAAGGACCTGCTGACCTTCCTCGCGGCGAACATGGATCTGTCGTCGGCCCTCGGCTTTCCGTTGCAGATGTCACACCTGGATCGACGGGAGGCATCCGGGTCGGCGCTGAGGATGGGACTCGGCTGGCACATTCTGTCGAATCATGGCCGGGAGTTGATCTGGCACTCTGGCGCCACATTCGGCAACATGACGTTCGCCGGATTCGACAAGGAAACCCGGCGTGGCGTCGTGGTTCTGTCGAACGCCCGGGGGATCATCGATGACATCGGTATTCATCTTCTGGATCCAGATTCGAAGCTGGCGGATTTCAAGGAGGTCGTGCCGCTGCCGGCAGCGGTGGATGTACCCTTCGAGAAACTCGAAAGGTATGCCGGCGAGTACGAGCTGGGACCGAACTCAGTCCTCAACATCGACGCCGAAGACGGCAAGCTGTACGCGAGCTTGAACGAAGGCCTGAGAACCGACCTTCTGGCAGCTTCCGAGACCGAGGTCTTTTCGAGGATGTCGCCAGGCGTCATGGAATTCGACGTGGACCGAGCGGGAGAAGTGGACGGTCTGACCGTCCGGGTCTACGGGTATGAGCAGGAAGCCAGAAAGCTGGAGCACTATCGCCGTCCGCCTCAACGGACCCAGGTGGCCAGCAAGGGAGACCTGGCGCGTTTCGTCGGCCGCTATCGGTTTCCCGACGAGCAGGTAGCCGTGGTCGGTCTCGCCGACAGCCAGCTGTCAGTATCCGTCGGCGGTCAGCTACGGATGCCGCTGGTGCCGACGAAGGACGGGTTCTTTGCCCAGGCCGCAGAGGCGGAGCTCATGTTCGTTGAGGACGAGGCGGGCCACGTGACCGAAGTCGTGGTCCATCAGGAGGGCGGGCACCGCGCCCCGAGGATCGGGGACTGAGGCATGATCCGGGTCAGAGATCTGTGGAAGACATTCAAGTTGTCGCGCAAGCAGAAGAAGGAGATCGGGCGTGAGCACGAGGGCGACGTGGCTCACGCCGTGGCCGGCATCAGCTTCGACTGCGAGCCGGGCAGGATCTTCACGATTCTGGGTCCGAATGGTGCGGGAAAGACGACGGCCCTGCGGATGATCGCGACGCTGATGGATCCGACCTCCGGATCGATTGAGGTCGGCGGCTATGACACGGTCACAGACGCCGGCAGCGTGCGCCAGCAGATCGGATTCCTGACGGGCTCGACCAAGCTGTACGACCGGCTGACCCCGCTGGAAGTGATCCGCTTCTACGCCGACACGCACAGCGTGTCGAAGGCCGACTTCGAGCGCCGCCTGGACGAGCTGTCGGCCTTGCTCGGCATGCAGGAGTTCATGGACAAACGAATCGGCAAGCTGTCCACGGGCATGACGCAGAAGGTGTCGATTGCCCGGACGATGATCCACGATCCCCAGGTCCTGGTGTTCGATGAACCCACGGCGGGACTGGATGTGATCGCCTCACGCACGATCGTCGACATGATTCAGCGATGTCGAACCGCCGGCAAGACGGTGATCTTTTCGACCCATATCATGGGCGAAGTGAGCCTGCTGAGCGATGACCTGGCGATCATCCATCGGGGCAAACTGTGCTACAACGGGTCCTTCGCCGATTTTCGGTCCCAATCCGAGAGCGATTCGATGGAGCAGGAGTTCATCCGGCATCTCGACGAGGCACCGGCATGATTCTGACACTGGTGAAGAAAGACCTGCTCGACACGGGCCGCGATCGCCGGACGATCATCACCAACATCCTGGCACCGATGCTGTTGTTTCCGGTGCTGATCTTCGTGATCACCACAGTCGGGTCCGCTCAGATGAAGGAGGCACAGGAGCGCGTCCTGGATGTGGCGATGATCACCCAGGGCAATGCCGAGTTGTTCCGGGACATGATTCTCGCCAAGGGCGATCTGCTGATGGCGGAAGGGGAGTTCCGCATTCGCGAGGACCTGAACCTGTCGCAGTCGCGAGCGATGATCGTGGCCGACAGCCTGGATGCGGCGATCTACTTCGACCCGGACTTCGACCGGCTGGTGGCAGCCGGCCTGCCCGGCCGCGTCTCCTTCTACTTCAAGGAGACCGACCAGGGAAGGGAGGAGAGAAAGCGTCTGTCCACGCTCCTCGACAAGTACCGCGACCTCGTCTACGAGCAGCGAATCCGGGGCCTCGGGCTCGACCCGCGACTGGCGCTCCACCCGGTCGAGATCAACCGGTTCAATCTTGCCTCGGACAAAGAGCGATTCGCCTTTGTCGTGGCCGCCGTGGTTCCGTACATCTTTATCCTGTTTTCGCTGATCGGCTGTATCCATCCAGCGACGGATTTGTCGGCGGGGGAGAAGGAGCGGGGCACGCTGGAGACGCTGCTCACCATTCCGGCGTCGCGCGGCCAGATTCTGATTGCGAAGTTTCTCGTCGTCTTTCTGAGTGGCCTCTGCTCGGCGGCCATCTCGATGACCGGACTGTACGTCGGATTCCGGTTCCTGGCCGAGGGTTCGTCCGACATTCACAAGGCGATCGCGGCGCTGGTGGAGCCCCAGGTCGTGATCATGGTCCTGTTCCTGCTGCTGCCAGTCACGATCCTCTTCGCTGCCATATCACTGACTCTCGGGATCTACGCCAAGTCCTACAAGGAAGCGCAGTCCATGCTCGGTCCGGTGATGATGTCCGTCTTCGTGCCGCTCTACATCGGCGTGATCCCAGGTCTGCGGTTGAGCTACGCCACGGCGGCGGTGCCGATCCTGAATGTTTCACTCTCCATCAAGGCCATCGTCGCCGGGACGGCAGATCCCCTGGCTCTCGTCATCGTCTACCTGTCACTGATGCTGACGGCGGGAACAGCGCTCTTCGTGTGTTCGCGGATGTTCCGCCGGGAATCGGCAGTCTTCCGGACCTGATGCAGGGGTGGGAGATATTCCGCGGAACTCGTCGGATGCTGTACATTTGATGTGAAAACTGAAGGATGGCTCAGAGTATCTGTGGTCGGTGCAATCCCTCTGGAGGAAGACACCATGAGGCAACGGTGGTCACAATGGCGCTGGGTACTCGTGGCGATCGCGGCGGCGAGTACACCATCTCTGGCGGACGTGTTCCAGTTTGAGACCAGGACCGACTGGGAGACGTGGAGCTTTCCTCCGGGGGTTTTTGTACAGGGTGACGATGGCAGCATCACGCTGAATCGCACCTCGCGGGAGATCAACGCTTCGGCCAACGCCCGTGAGTTTCTCCACGCGGTGAAGAGCACCCGGGATCTTGTGCCCGGCGGCGTTCGTGTGTTCTCCGCGGCAGAGATGGCGGACAATCTCATCGACCAGGATCCTGCCACCTGGTGGCAACCCTCGGCAGATGATGTGCTCCGCGACTGGTGGATCGAGGTCGACCTCGGCCGCATGGTGTACGCCACGAAGATCCGCTTGACCTTTCCCGACACGACAGGCGCCGAGCCCTTCCGCAACTTCAGCGTGTACGTCAATGACGGAGAGCGCTCCGTCGCGGCGAAGGACATCTTCCAGTTCATTCGCGTAGGACGCACGACCGAGCCCAATCGGGAGCGCGTCGTCGAATACACGCTGTCGACCCTCGATCCGGGACCGGCCACCGGCGAGCACCTGGTGACGGCTGACACCCTCGACTACGCCGCCGTCCAGTACATCCGCTTCGTTCCCGAGCATGTCCAGCCGGGGGCGGCGCTGGCCGAAGTCGAGGTGATCGCCATCGGCGACAACATCGCGCTCGGCACCGTCCTGCGCGGGGGCTCGGTCCGTGCCGGCACCAGCATCGGCAACAGCGGCGCTTTCAGCGACGGCGACCACAACACATCCTGGACCATGTCCGGATCCCTCGCCTGGGATGAGAACGGCCACTGGTACGAGTGGGACCTCGGGGCGGCGTTCTGGCTCGACCGCATGGTGATCGAGGCGGGGGCCCCCATCGTCTACGGCGGCAACGCCCGGATCAACGGCATACAGATCGCCACGTCCGACGGCACGCCGACCGGCGGCCTGACAGCGTCACGAGTCCAGAGCGCCTTCGACTACGAGTTCCTGAGTCACATCGATGCCACGCGGGCCCCCGTTCGCTCGCTGTACGACCTGCAGTTCGAGCCGCGCAAGACACGGCACATCTTCTTCCACCGCACCTCCATTCTGCAGGGATTCAAGACCTTCTACCTGATTTTCGAGCAAGCCCTGTACGGCACGGGTCACGTTGCCGAAGTCGACATGGTATCAGACTTCATCGATCTGGGGGGGGCCAGCAGCATCCGCTGGCTCACGTGGGATGCCGACCTGCCCGAGGGGACCTATGTCGAGATCCGCTCGCAGACGGGCGACACCTTCTTCATCGAGCAGAAGTTTTACAACAAGAATGGCATCGAGGTCTCCGAGGCGCAGTGGAACAAGCTGCCCAAGTCACAGAAGCAGGACATCGTCGAGATCCAGCGTCCGGGGTCTGACTGGTCGGGCTGGAGCCAGGTGTACCTGGAGCAGGACGGCGCGTTTCTGTCGCCCTCGCCGCGCCGGTATGTACAGCTGCAGGTCAAGCTGGGCAACGACAATCCCGACGTCGCACCTGTGCTGCGCCGTATCTCGCTGCACTTTGATGACGCCCTCATCAGCGGCGGCGTGACCAGTCGGATCTTTCCACGGCAGGTGGGGTTCGATTCCCTGCAGGTCTTCAACTACACGCTCGTTCCGAGCTTTCGTGCGGGCGACCAGGGGTTTGACCGGGTGGACATCCAGGTCCCGGCAGCAGTGGATGAGGTCAGCGTGAGAGTGGGCGGCGAGTCGATTGAGCCCATGGCGGTGACGATGGTCGACGACTCGCTGCGGATCGAACTGCCGATGCGCGTGCAGCGCGACTCGGTAGACATTGAGTTCCGCACCCGGATCCAGGCCAATGCCACATTGTTCGACGCCTGGGTCAGCGTTGCCGGCGAGGATGCTCAGCAGGGCGTTCGTCCGGAGGATCAGCACTCGTCTACCGTATTCGTGCCCTCGGTGGCCACTGGCGGCGAGCTGATCCGCCTGGTGGATGTTTCCTCGGTGTTCACTCCCAATGGAGACGGCATCAACGACGAGGCCGTGATCAACTTTTCCCTGGCCAAAGTGGAAGGCTCACCGCCCGAAGTGTCGATTCACGATCTGTCGGGACGCCAGCTTCGAATCATGTCGAGCGGGGCCGACGGGTTCCGTTGGGATGGACAGGATGAAAACGGCCGCCTGCTGGCACCCGGTCTCTACATCGTCAGCATTTCGCTCCATGCCGACATCGGTGAGCAGACGGTCCATCGACTCGTCAACCTGGTCTACTGAGGCTCTCATGAAGACTGGATGCCGTGTCGTTGCCGGGTTGATGATCGCCGCCGTGTTGGTGGCACCCCGGTCCGGTTCTGCCCAGGTCCAAACGCTGGTCATCGGCGAAGGCGGCGTGGACTGGATTGACTCGATCGAAGAGACCATCGGCGTCGACACGACGGCCGCGGCAGCGGGCACGATACAGCCCTTCGAGCTGGATCCTGCCGTCAACATCGCCTCGGGACCGGCGACCGAGAACGGCAACCTCACCAATACCTTCGGTGAGGTGTGGGGCTTCCGGCGCGGCTCTGCCGGTCTCAGCGGCACCGCGCCGCTGGAGGTGACGACGGACGGTTCGCCCTTCATCTACGGTTCGCGCGGGGCGGGACAGATCGTCGATGGCGATACGCTGCTGCCCTCTGACCCCGATCCGATCGCACACTATTCCATCGATCTGGGGTTTCCCCTGCCGATCCGCAGGGTGAGCTGGTTCTCGCCACCCAAAGGAAGGACGTCGAGCCGGCAGTTTTCAGGGCAGCTGATCAAGGACCTGTTCCCGCGCCAGTACGTCCTGTCCGCGTCGCTGAATGCCGCGGAGTTCCTCACCACTCCCACGTCGACCAACTTCGTCGATGTCATCGAGAACAACCCCAATCAGGTGGACCGCGTCGCCAACGTGCGCTTCGAGCCGCAGTTCATGCGCTACGTGCGGGCCCGGTTTCCGACGCGGGGTTTTATCGCCGAGATGGAGTTCTACGGCGAAGGTTTTGTTCCCGGGATCAGCTACGTTTCGCGACTGTTCGACATGGGTGAACCGGTCAATTTCGGGCGACTGCACCATGAGTTCGAGCGGTTCGAAACCACCGGCTTCGGTACCGAACACGTCCTGACGCCAGATGCTCCGGTCGCCCTGGCCGTGCAGACGCGCAGTGGCCGGGACGACACACCCCTGATCCACCACGTCGTCACCGAGCTGGGCACCGAGTGGATCGTGGACATCACCGAATTCAACCGCGCCCCGGCACCCGCAGGCGGCAGCACGAATGCTCCCGGCCAGCAGGGCTCCGTGCTGGATGACGTGGACAACTGGAGCTTCTGGTCGGCGTCACAGCTCGAGTCGGGGGAAGCCATTCGCGCTCCCGACGGGCGCCAGTTCTTTCAGGTCCGCGCCTTCATGACGAGTCAGGACGTGTTCTCCTACGGACGGCTGCGATCGATGACGGTGGAGTTCTCGCCCCTGCTGGCCAATCCGGTGTTCGCCGAGGTCGCCCTGCTGGACGAGCCGACCCCCGAGGACGGCGTCGTCGAGGTGCCCCTGGGAGAGCCGGTGACTCTGACCTATGACGTGCGAGCCGAGTTTACGTCGGCCTCACAGGTGGGGTTTGACGGTCTTCGGCTGAACACGCCGGAGCCGGTGGAATTCCAGCGCTTCGAGATGGGTGAGCCTCTGGCCGAGGTGCAGCCGGACAGCATGCGCGTGCGCGACGAGTCCTTCGAGCTCTACTTCCCGTCGAACCCGGTGCGGCAGGGTACCAACGTCCCCCTGCGGCTGACCTTCGCCACTCGCGTGTTCAACTTCAGCACGCTGTTCGAGGGGGAGGTGTTCCAGATCGGCGGCGAGAACCTGCCGCAGTCGATCGACGGGGGTGACGCCAGCGATGCGGTGTCGACCGACGGCCTGATCGTCATCGCGCCGCTGAACCGACTCGAAGTGCTGTCCGAGCTGGTGATCCCCTCCAGCGTCGTGACCCCCAACGGGGACGGGCACAACGACGACCTGCAGCTGTCGTATTCCCTCCACGGCGTGCAGAGCGCCAAGGTCGAGGCTGCGATTCATGATCTGTCAGGTCGTGTCGTGCACAGATTGGTCAGCGACACTCGCGGCGAGGGACGGTACACCGAGACCTGGGACAGCACCGCAGGCGGTGCGATGGTAGCACCCGGCACCTACCTGTTGCGCGTAGCCGTCGACACGGATCTGGGGACCTTCGAACAGACTCGTGTGCTCGCCGTCGCCTACTGAATCAGTCGGCGCTGGACGAACCACCGACTGATGGGGCCCCTATCACCAGATAACGGTCAGGCCGGTCCCGGCGTCTCCCGGAGGGCCGTGCTCCTGGGGCTGCTCGGCAGTCTCATCATCGCCGCCGGTGAGCCCTTCGGCGTACTGGTGCTGCGCGGCTCGCCCATGGGTGCCGACTTCTCCACCGGCGCTGCGATCTTTCTCTTCCTGCCACTGACCCTGATGCTCAATCCCCTCGTCCGGCTCCTCGGCCGTCCAGCCCTGCGACGCGGCGAGCTGGTCACCATCTACATCATGATGATCGTCGCCGCCGCAATTCCCTCCTGGGGATTCACCCTCAACCTGATCCCCTTGATCGGCGGCTTCTTCTACTACGCCACACCCGAGAACGAATGGGCCCAGCTCATCCAGCCCCACGTTCCCGAGTGGCTGGTCCCCGACAGCCGCGTTGCGATCTGGAAACTCTTCGAGGGTGGCGCCCGCAGCGACTCGGTATCCTGGAGCTCCTGGGGACCGCCGCTGTTGATCTGGAGTCTCTTCGCCGTCACCATCTACTTCGTCACGCTCTGCCTGCTCGTCATCCTGCGCAAGCAGTGGGTCGAGCGTGAGAAGCTGCTGTTTCCCCTGGCCGTGCTGCCTCTGGAGATGAGTGCCTGCGAGCCGGGCCGGATTCTGCCGCCCTTCTTCCGCAGCTATCTGATGTGGGCCGGCTTCCTGATTCCGTTTCTGATCAACAGTCTGGAAGCGCTGCACCGGTACTACAACTTCATCCCGGTGATCGACCTTGATGCGTCCATCCCGATCCTGCGCAACTCCATCAACCTGCGTTGCTCTCCACGCCTGGAGGTCATCGGCCTCTCCTATCTTCTGAGCCTGGACGTGGGCTTCGGCGTCTGGTTCTTCGCTTTTCTCGCCCTGCTGCAGACCGGACTGGAGCGCATGCTCGGCTGGAGCATCGGCCCGGTTCAGCCCTTCTCCGATCCGGCCTCACCCAGTGTCGCCCACCTGGCCCAGGGGGCCCTGCTCTTTCTCGTGTTCGCCGGTTTCTGGCATGGCCGCCGTCACCTGAGCGACGTGTGGCGCAAGGCCATCGGCCACGCCCCCGACGTAGACGACAGCGGCGAGCTGCTCTCCTACCGCACGGCGGTGCTGGGCGTTCTGCTGGGTAGCCTGCTGGCTCTGGTCTGGCTGCTGGTGGCGGGGTTGAACCTGCCCACGGCACTGGTTTTCCTGGTCATGTCCATGGTGATCTTCATCGGGCTGACACGTATCATCGCGCAGACGGGCCTGGCTTCGTACAGGGCCTCGGTGGCCTCTCCCGTCTTCACGGTCAACGCCCTCGGCAGCTCCATGGTGGGAGCCACGGGGCTGACGGTTCTGGGGTTGAACTTCGCCTGGGCGGCGGATGTGCGCACCTTCGTGATGGCGTCTGCGGCGACGGGCGTGAAGCTGGCCCAGGAGACGCGGCTGGAAGGTCGGCGCCTGTTCTGGGCCATCATGGGCGCCATCCTCGTCGCCCTGGCCGGTTCCGCCTGGGCCATCGTCGAGCTGTCCTATCTGTACGGAGGCATCAACCTGGTGGGCTGGCAGTTCAGCGGATTGCCAGCCTTCACCGGCAACTGGATCACGCAGAACCTCAACAACCCGCAGCCCACCCAGCCCTGGCACATGGGCTTTTTGGTCCTGGGAGCCGGCCTCATGGGTATCATGTCCTGGGTCAAGAACCGCTTCGTCGGCTTTCCCATCCATCCCATCGGCATGACCCTGGGTATGACGGCGCCCATGTACCATCTCTGGTTCTCGGTCTTTATCGCCTGGGTGCTGAAGGCCACCATCCTCAAGTACGGCGGCCCCCGCGTCTATTCCCAACTGCGGCCGTTCTTCCTCGGCATGATCCTCGGCGGTTTCGGCTCCGCCGGGTTCTGGCTGATCGTCGACTACTTCACCGGCATGACGGGCAACAGCTTCACCATCTCCTGAGCAGGGGAAGAGCACCCGACACCCTTGTGTTCGTGTCGCAGAAACCCAGGGGATGCCCGCTCCGGACATCCATGGACAGATCGGGAGGGTCCGATGATCGATGGGGCCAGGGCGAACGGTTTCTCCGCTTGCGGCCCACTTCATCGGAGAACCTGCGCAAGTCGGACGAACACGTCGTGACCGACTGGCCCCGTACCTCCGAGATCAGGGAGGGCCTTGGCGATAACGCTTGACGTTAATAACGTTCCGCACAGTATCCGTATCAACGACCAATGGCTGTGTGCTTCGAATGGAAGCCGGGTCGCGCCACCAACGTTGAGATCGTCGACTACCATTAGGAGTCAGAAATGCCCGCCACGATCATGCCCCCGATCCATCCTGGAGAGATCCTGCTCGAGGACTTTCTCGAACCTCTTGGTTTGAGTCAGTATCGATTGGCGAAGGACACTTCCGTCTCTCCGCGACGGATCAATGAAATCGTCCACGGTACGCGATCTATCTCAGCGGATACAGCTCTTCGCCTTGCCCGCTACTTCGGCACCACGGATCGATTCTGGCTCAACCTTCAGGTGCACTATGATCTGGAACTGGAGAAGGACCGCCTTGGCGAGCGGCTACAGACCGAGGTGCAGGTGCTGAGACGAGCAAGCTGACACGCAGCGCCTCCGTGGATGACGACGGCTTTCATCTACGTGGCCGATGTGGACAACCGGCGTATTCAGGAGTGCGCGCCGCAACCTTCGCTGTGCCCCTGGATGAAGACAGGACCCGCGATTATCTGGGCAAGATGTATTCCGGCCTCAGCCATCATAGCCAGCATGACAAATTGCCCACGGGGCGGACAATACAGAAGGAGGCGCTGACAATGCCCAAAGGTCCCAACATCGTGCTGATCGTCGCCGACGACATGGGCTACGGAGACTTCGGCGTCTTCAACGACGGCCCGGCCCGGACCCCACACCTCGACGCGCTGGTCGGCGAAGGGGTGTGCCTGACCCAGCACTACGCCGGAGCGCCGGCCTGCTCGCCGTCGCGGGCAGCGCTGTTGACGGGGCGCTATCCGCACCGCACTGGCGCGCTGACACCGATGGAGGTGCGTGGAATGGACCGCATCGCCCTCGACGAGGTAACCCTCGGTGACACCTTCAAGCATGCGGGTTATAAGACGGGGCTGATCGGCAAGTGGCACAACGGGGCACTCGACGACCGTTATCACCCCAACGCCCGCGGCTTTGACGAGTTTGTGGGTTTCTGTGGCGGCTGGATGGACTACTTCGATTGGTGGATCGATCGCAACGGGCGGCGCGAGACGACGGACGGGCGCTATCTGACCGATGTGTTTACCGACGAGGCGGTCGATTTTATCCGTCGCCACCGATCTGACCCCTTCATGCTCTGCGTGACGTACAATGCCCCGCACTCACCGCTACAAGCGCCGGTCGAGGTCGTACAACCCTATATCGAAGCGGGGCTGAGCCCGAACGTGGCGACCATCTACGCGATGAACGAGATCATGGATAAGGGCGTCGGACGGATCACGGAAACGCTCGACGAGCTGGGATTGGCCGACGATACGATCATCATGTTCACCAGCGACAATGGCCCGGCCTTCGGTAACCGGCCCGATCAGGTGCCCAAAGGCATGAGTACGGATTCCCGTCGCTACAACTGCGGCTTCAACGGACAGAAGGGATCGGTCTACGAGGGCGGCATCCGGGTGCCGATGGTCATGCGCTGGCCCGGAGGGCTGGAGGGCGGACGGCGTGTCGACGAACTGGTGCACTTTACCGACTGGTTGCCGACGCTGGGCGGAATCTGTGGCGTCGAGCGGCCCGGTGGGCGAGCCCTCGACGGGGGCGACGCGTTGGCGACACTGCGCGGCGAGGGAGTCGAGGCGCCGGCGCGGTTCTGGCAGCTCAACCAGTTTCAGCCCGTCGGCTGGATCAACGCGGCGATGCGCGAGGGGCCGTGGAAACTGGTGCGACCCCAGCTGGCTCAGAAGCCCAAATCCGATGCGGACAAACGCGTGATGGAGCGCTACGTGGAGCTGGATATCAAGTACAAATACCACCCCGATGAAGTGACCGAGCTGATGAGCGAGCCGGATCCGGAACTGATCACTCCACCGCCGGCCGATCTGGAGCTATACAATATCGACGACGATCCGCTGGAGAAGAGCAACCTGGCGTCGTCCGAGCCGGAGCGGGCCAGCCGCATGCTCGGCGCGCTGGAGGAGTGGTTCGACGGAGTCGAAGCCGAAAGGCGGCGCATCCAACCCGATGGTTCCATTGTGGAGTTGGTCGACTGACGACTACACCAGGGGAGGTGCCTATCTCGAATAGGGCACTTCCCCTGTATCGTTCACCTCGTAACCCCACTTCTCCAGGTAGTACTCCTTCTCCCTGAAAGGATCATCTATGCCTTTCAGCTGCCGCTCCAACTCCTGCTGTAGCCCACTGCTGATACCTGCTGCCTCCGGCTCGTCTGCCAGATTTCGCAGCTGATACGGATCCTCCACATCGTCGAACAGATAGCGCTGCCCATCACTGGTGCGCACGAACGTATGGCGGTGGGTGCGAAGCGCACGGTATGCAGGATCGCGATGGTTCTTACCACTGAACGGCGATACGCTCATGTAGAGCGCGGCGTGGTCCTCCAGTTCGACCCCTTCTCGTACGCAGACGGAGAGATCTCTCCCCTCGACAGGATCAGGAATGTCGAGGTCGCACAGACTCAGCAGGGTCGGCATGATATCCACAGTGCCCAAAGGCGTGGTCACCTTGCGCCCCTGCTGTTGAGATGTGAGGGTAGGGTAGCGCAGGAGATAGGGCACACGGCAAGACTCATCCCAGAAGATCTGTTTGATAAACGGATTCCGACCATGCGATCCCATCATCTCGCCGTGATCTGAGGCGAAGATGAGGATGGTGTTTTCTTCGAGGCCGTTGGCCTTCAGGGTCTCAACGACACGGCCGATGCACCCATCCAGTGCGGCAATATGCGCGTAGTACCCAGCCGCTTCCTTGCGCGTGAAGGCTTCGGTTTCGGCGTCGTCAAAGGCCACGTTCGGAGAAAACTGGACATCGGCTGGCGCGAAGCGCGCCTGATATTCCTCGGGCGCGTTGTTGTGCGGGAAATGGGGTGGTCCCAAGGACAACGTCAGGAAGAACGGCTCTTCAAGATGTTGACCAATGAACTCGCACGCATCCTCGGTCTGTGCGAAGGCATCGTATCCGGACCACGTCTTGATCGTCTGATCATCCCCATCGTAGTACTCGGAGTTCTGATAGTCGTGCGAGCATTCGAGCACTTTCCAGTAGTCAAAGCCCTGCCGACGCTCCGGCGGGATGTAGCTGGCACGACCGCGTCCATCCACGTGCCATTTGCCGATGTAGGCCGTGGCATACCCACCCGACTTGAACGCCTTGCCAATGCTCTGCTCGTCCGGCGAGAGGGGTATGTCGTTCATGAACATCCCGGTGCCTGTCGGAAAACGACCCGTCAGCAGGGCGGCCCGTGCCGGCGTGCACACAGGAGATGTTCCGATGGCGTTGACGAAATCGAGTGACTCGGTGGCGAGCCGATCGATGTTTGGCGTTACGGCGTTCGGATCACCGTTGTAGCCCGTCGCTTTCGCACGCCACTGATCGGTCAAGATGTAGACTACGTTTGGCCTGTCATGCACAGGCATCGCATCCTCGTGATTTCTTCGTGTCTTGTCTGCCCCGACTAGCTCGGTTTTCACTCGGGCCAATCGTCGAAGTCAGCCGCTGGTCGCTCACTGACGACATTCGGATACTCAAGATGCATGTCGGCGTCGACGAGTCGGCCATCGCCCAGCAGAATCTGGTTCGAGGTCCTGGGTGTCACACGAGCAGGAAACGACTTTGCGAAGGCCTCTCTCTGGTCCTTCAAGCGATCGAGCGCCTGGTCATAGTCGAAGCCCTCACATAGCGAGGACCGAAGACGCTCGACCTCTGGTGGCGGCGCTGCGCCTTCCTTCAGAAGGTTTACCTGTTCGTCCGGGTCGGCTTGCAGGTCGAAAGCCAGGTCTTCGCAGTCTCTGAAGGTCACGACCTTGTAGCGCTCCGATCGAATGGCGCGATACTCGGTTCCAGGCCCCAACGCTGCCAGGTTCTCTATCACAGGACCATCACGCCCTTCGAGCTGAACGGATTGGCCGCCCGTGGCGACCGACGACAGGTCGATCCCCTGCAGGCCGTCTGGAGGCGTCACCTCGGCAAAGCCGCAGAACGTCGGGAACAGATCCGCAAGGCTGACAGGCGTCGTGACTTCTGACGACTTCATCGCACCGCTCCTGTGATCTGGCGTGGACACGATGAATGGGACACGGATCGAGGCCTCGTGCCACGTTCGCTTGAACCAGAGTCCGTGTTCGCCCCCGAGCTCTCCGTGATCTGACGTGTAGACGATGATCGTGTTGTCGAGGAATCCGTCGCGGTCCAGAATGGCCAGGAAATCTCCCAGCATTTCGTCGAACTGATCGACACACGCAAAGTAGGCGGCGCGTGCCTTGCGGGTCTGCTCCTCGGTGACGTCTTCGAGGAAGAGGCCCTGCGACTCGCCGGAGTCCGACCGGAGCGCGCCGAGCGTGAGGGGGTGATCGACCGTGTCTCCCGTTCGGCCGATCCGGGGCGGCGTGACACCATCCGGGTAGTAGCGATCGAAGAAGCGGCGTGCGGCGTTCATCGGAAAGTGAGGGTGAGCGAACGAGGTCATAAGGAACCAGGGCTGATCAGGACTCTGGTGTCTGTGCTCACGCAACCACGCCGTGGCCTCACGGGTAACAATCTGCTCCTGCAGCAACGATTCCGGGATGTCGCTGACACCGGGATCCCGCAGAACGGACGGCATGAAGATGTGATCCCTCGGTCCGGGCAGGTTGAGCGGGTCCTTCTGATGTGCTGGCGAGGGAGCGGTGAAGTCACCATAGGGCCGATGCTGGAAACCGGCCATCTGGCGCGATCCCATGAGGTGCATCTTGCCAACCGTCGCGGTTGCGTAGCCGTGATCACCGAGATGAGAGGCGATGGTCGGCACATCGGGAGCCAGGACGGCGCACTCGGAGGAGGGGCGTCCGGAGAGCATCGCAACTCGGCTGGGGACGCAGAGCGGAAACTGACAGTATGCCGTTTCGAAATGGGCGCCGCGCTCGATCAGGCCGTCGAGCGTCGGGGTCCGGCACGGCTCACCGCCACGCGCCGTGGGACGTGCGGAGAGAAACCGGTAGCTGTGTTCGTCACTCAGGAGGAACAGAATGTTGGGTTTCATGAATGTCCTTCGCTAGTGGCTTAGCCCTTCACTCCAAGCAGGTCATCGATCTCCTGCTGGTACGCATACACGTCTCCAGCGACCAGTTCATCCATCGTGACCGCCCGCTGAGCGATGGCGGATTCACACAGAGCGTGCGAAGCGGCCACATCACGCATGCCTTCTTCGCCGTCGACCTCCAGAGTCCGTCCATCCAGAATCGCTTCGGACAGCTCGTGATACTCCAGAGCGATCAGCTTCCAGTCGACGGCCTTGTCGCCCACGCTGAGCTTGGTCGGGAAGAAGTGATCTGCCAACGGCTCCAGCGTGAAACCCGGGAATCTCTTCAACAGTTCGGCCTGGTCGACTCTTGTTCCATCCATTTCCACAAGGTGGATCTGTGAACCGCGATTGCCGAACCCCTCGATCCCGGCCAGCGTCCCCCAGATCATCTGTCGGCCGAAGCTCACCGGTCCTGCCAACTGCATCATCCAGTTCAAGGCGGCGCCACTCTCCATCCGGAAAATCGCAGAGGAGGAATCCTCAGCCGTAGCGGGAACGGTCTCGGGCATCGCTTCGTGTCTGGACTTGTAGAATCCGTAGGGTGTGTTCTCCGTCGGTGCCTTCTCTCTTTGGGTCTCGACGAGCCGAGCGTCCGCGTAGATCTCCTTGATCTCGCCAAGTTGATAGCGAATCAGATCGGTAAAGTGGACACCCATATCCAGCAGCGGGCCGGCTCGCTCCTTCAAGTGGCGCCACGGCGTGATGAAGATCTGCTTGCCCGACCGAACCGAGTGGAGGGCGGCACCATAGACATTGCCGATCGCACCCTCGTCAATCATGTACCGCGCCAGTCTTGCCGAAGGATCTCGCCGGTAATTCTCAGCGACGGAGATCAGCTTTCCCTTTCGCTCGGCGGCATCCATCATCATCCGGCACGTACGAATCGTCATGCCGAAGGGCTTCTCGACCATCACGTGCAGTCCAAGCTCGAGGGCTTCGCAGACAACATTGTGGTGGAAAGAGGGATCCGTCACGACATCGACGGCATCCAGATCGGGTATGGTTTTGGACATCGCCGCCAGATCGGTATACACCGGCGGGCGAAACCCCATCAGGTTCTCCACCTCGCCGGCAGCACGCTCTCCATTCTCCCGGTTGATGTCGCACAGCGCCGCAAGTTCCACTCGGCAGAACGGCGTCTCTATCAGTTCCTTCAGGCCATATAGATGCCTCGTTCCCATCCCGCCGCATCCGACCAGTGCGATCTTGATCTTCGACATATACCATCCTTGGAGTTGCTGATTTCGATTGTGATTAAGCCGAGGCTCCCGGCTCGAGACAATCGTGGATCTCACACAGCGGGGCAACTCAGCAGGCAAAACCCAGGTGTAAGCGATCCAGAAGCTTGAGCCATGGGCCTCGCCTGCCACCATTGTCATCGGCCCTCGACATCGCATGTCGTGTCATCGTGACGCCCGCCCAGCGCAAGGGTTCAGGAGGCCAGTTCAGCACCCTGTTTCTGACAAACTGCATGTCGACGATGTTGCTGGCCTGGTAACCGAGAAGCTCCAAGCCGATCCTGGCTCCAAAGCGGGTCGCCCCTACTCCCAGACCCGTGTAGCCGACAGCCCAGGAAACTCGGCCGTCATAAGCGACCCCCGGGACCATACAAAAGCGGGTGGAAGAGGCGATGATTCCGCTCCAGCGATGGGTGAATCGGATCCCTTCCAATTGCGGGAAGGTTTCGAAGAAGTCCTTTGACAAGCCCTCGAAGCGGCCCCGATCATCAGCGACGCTCTGATCGGTACGACTGCCATAGTAGTAGCAGACCGATCCCCCGCCTCCCCAGGTGATGCGGTTGTCCTTCGTCATCCGGTAGTAGTGGAACATGTTGGCATTGTTGCAGATGGAGTGTCGAGAATCACCCCAACGGATCGCGGCAAGCTGTGCGGGTGTCAGTGGCTCTGTCGCAAGTTGATAATCCCAGACCGGAATGATCGACTTACGAATGGGGCTGAGCGGGCTGCGGAAGGCGTTGGTGCCTAGCAGGATCTTTTCACTGCGAATGATACCGTTGGCACAACGTGCCTGCATGTCTGCCCCATCAGACGTGATGCCCAGCAGGCTTGTGCCCTCGAAAATCCGAACGCCCAACGAAAGGACTGCCTCTCTAAGCCCCCAACAGAGGCGGGCGGGATCGACGATGCCATCCTGACCGCCCCGCGACCAGAGCCCCGCAAGATAGGTCGGTGAATTTACCTCTTGCCGAATCGCGTCCCGATCAAACCACACAACGTCGCCCCCTGCAGCGGTTCCCCTGTCGAAGCTCTGGCGCAGATCTGCGGCCTGACTCTCGTTGGTGGCGACCGTCAGGGACCCCACTTTCTCATAGCGGGCATCGATATCGTATCGTCCCAGGGTTTCGAGAAGTTCCGCAAGATTGCGGTTGCCCAGGTCTCCTATGCGTTGCTTTTCTCCGGGGAAGTGGTAGTCGGTGTTGGTCTCGCCATGGGCGAGCGCCGCATGCAGCATGCCACCGTTGCGTCCGGATGCCCCGTTGCCGACGAAAGTTGACTCGATCAGAATGACGTCCAGCTCAGGCATGCGCTCCTTGGCCTGAAGGGCAGCCCACAATCCCGTGAAGCCACCACCCACGATGAGGAGCTGACACTTCTCATCCTTGCTCAGTGGCGCAAGTGGTTCGGGGCGAATATCCTGATCGAGCCAGGGGGAGGCGTACTTCGAGTGGGCGAGCGCTTCAACGTGTTGCTTCATATTGTCCTTACTTCATGACAACCATTGGCAGGGGACCAACGTGACAGACCACAACACATTTGTCTATGCCGGCTTTGCGGAGGGTGCCCTCAAGGCCCTTGAGGGCATTCGGCACGAACTCTACAAGGTCCTCGGCAAGAAAGCCCCACACTGGCATCTTCATGTCACACTGACCGCCAATATCTTCCCAGGAACTCACTACAGCAATCTTGCTGACCTGGAGGATGTTGTGCGAGCCGTCGTAGGTACCAAGAGCGCTGCTACGCTCATTCCCTCCAAAGAGCTACAGGCAAACGGTGGCGCCTGGATCACCTTCGAAAATCAGGTAGTCCCATTCGACAGGATCAACAGAGACGTTCAAGACAGACTGGGAAACGAGTACACGACGGATGGCTGGCATGCAAGTGTCATGTACGACGAAGAGATCACGGGCACTCAGACGAAACTGCTCAGAGAGACATACAGACGGATGAGACCAGATTCGCTCAGGTGCAACCACTATGGCGACTTCTATGCGGCCATGTCGCAGGCGGGGAGCCTCTACGGTCAGATGGGCGCGGTTTCTTCCCTGCCGAGCCGGAGATGCTGCACGCATCGCCCCAGGTGGCAGGGGAGCGGATGGAGACACCGAATGGGAAAGAAAAGGGTCCCCAAGCGCCGAGCCTGGGGACCCTTTTTCGTTATAGCGGTGGGCGATGCTGGAATTGAACCAGCGGCCTCCTGCATGTCAAGCAGGCACTGCTGCCAGTAAACAACAAGCTACAGAGGTGTAACCTAGATGTAACCCCGCTTTTGGGGATCGGCCAGCCAGCCCTGGGATCAGGTCAGGTTGCCATGTTCTTCAAAATGCCGAGCTACCAGAACTTTTATCAATGACTGGCGCGGCACTCCCAGTCTTGATGCTTCCTTGTCGAGGGAGCGGATCATCCAGATGGGGAAGTCAACGTTGACCCGTTTCTGTTCCTGTCCCGGACGCCGAACACCCGTCAGGTCCAGATACTGAGTGATGTCCTCGCCAGTCTCGAACTTTTCGTCGAACGCTTCAGCCTTCATAGATCAGAATCTCTTCCTGCCTTGAACGGCGAACCGAGATGATACGGATTCGGTCGTCACGGTACGTGACAACACCCGACCAGTACGTCATGCCGATCCGACCCACCACAAGAAACCTGGGTTCATCGGTAGTGCGTGCCGGAACGTAGACAAGATCAGGATCATCCCACAGGACCTGAGCCTGCACGAAGTCGATGCCATGCTTGCGTTGGTTCGAGTCGCTCTTTACTGGATCGAACTCAAAGTCCATGGTATAGAAATTATACCTTCATGAGACTGAAAGTCAACCACGGGCGGCCCTGGTGATTCCTGTCGAACGGATTTCGCGGCACCACGGGCCCGCCCCTATTGCTGTGCTCGCACAGGGGATCAGCAGCATCGTGTCCTGCAATGATGGGTCATGCAATCGGGTGCCGCAGGAAGCAGGTCGCGTTCGCCCGGTGGGAGTCATATCGCTCTGCGGATCCCAATGTCCGAATATCCTATCCCCTGACAGGAGATCTGAGAGAATCCCATGGCAAGCCAGATTCTTCGCTGTGTGGCCGCCGTACTCCTCTTGACCTCCTGCAGCAACACTGCTGCGCGACGGCCCGGCTCGTCCGCCGATCGGCCGAACGCCTATGACCTCGTGCTCAGTGGGGGGCGCGTCATGGATCCGGAATCCGGATTGGACGGGGTCCGTAACGTGGGCATTAAGGATGGTACGATTCGTGCCCTTTCGGAGGGCGCGCTTTCTGCGCGCGAGACACTCGACGTGCGTGGGCTCATCGTGGCCCCGGGCTTCATCGATCTTCACGCCCATGGTCAGGATAACAAGAGCAACGCATTCCAGGCGCGAGACGGAGTCACAACGGCTCTGGATCTCGAGGCAGGCGCCTACCCCGTCGACATGCTTTTTGCCAATCGCCGGGATAAGGCGATTCTCCACTACGGCGTAGCCACGGGCCACATACCCGCCCGCATCAACGTCAGTACCGGCCTGTCCCCTGGGCACCCGATGACGCGCGAGGTCTATTTGCCGTGGTACATGAAGTTCGCGGAGAAGGCGTACGCCTTCTTCGCGGATACCAACCCTATGGCGTCGTTACAGGATCCCCTGAGTGAGAGCCAAGTCGAAGAGCTCCTCGAGAAGGTCGATAATGATCTCGTGGACGGGGGTGTGGGTGTGGGCTTCGGACTCGATTACACGCCCGGAGCCGATGACGACGAAATCCGTCGGGTCTTCGAGGTGGTGGCCAAGCGTGGGGTCCCTTGTTTCGTACACATGAAGGGTGTGTCCGGCCTGACCGACATGAGTGCCATGGAATCGCTGCTTGGCTATGCTGAATCAAGTGGTGCGGCGCTCCATGTGCTGCACATCACGAGCATGGGGCAGAAGCGCACCCCTCGATACCTCGAAATGATCGAGGCTGCGCGCGAACGCGGAATGGATGTTACCGTCGAAGCCTACCCCTACACGGCCGGGTCCACGTACATCGAGTCGGCGTTCTTCGACGACGGCTGGAGGGCGCGTCTGGGAATCGACTATGGCGACCTCCAATGGTCCGAGACGGGCGAACGCCTGACGGAAGAGATCTTTCATACGTACCGCGAGCAAGGTGGTCTCGTCATTCTTCATGCCATGACGCCGGAGATTGTCGAGTTGGCGATCGCGCACCCGCTGGTCATGATCGCGTCCGATGGTGTTCCGATGCTCAAGGGCGGCGAACACCCGCGCGGCGCCGGGACTTACGCGCGAGTCCTGGGCTACTACTCGCGTGAGCTTGGGACGATCGACCTGATGGACGCTCTTCGGAAAATGACGATCATGCCGGCGCAGCGCCTTGAGGCGTTTGTCCCGGAGATGAGGGACAAAGGCCGAATTAGGATAGGCGCCGACGCGGACATCACCGTATTCGATCCAGCGACTGTGATCGACCGTGCCACCTTCGAGGACTCCCACCAAGCCTCTGAAGGCATCCCGCATGTCCTCGTCGCGGGAACCTTTGTGGTGCGCGATGGGGTGCTCGTCCCGAATGTGTACCCAGGCCAACCCATCCGGGCTCCACGCAGTTCGCGGTAGCCCGGCAGGGCCGGGAAGCAGGTAGATTGTGACGAGCTCGTATTGCCAGAAGGAGAACCGATGCGGACCACGATCCTGATGTGCCTGATCCTGCTCGCGGGACGACCAATCCTCGCACAGGATGATGTTCGACAAGAGATCGAGTCGCTTGTGAAGCTCTACCACGAACAGGGGCGATTTACGGGTAGTGTGTTGGCAGCGACGGACGGTGAGATCCTCTATGCCGACGGTGTGGGGATGGCGAATGTCGAATGGGGAATACCAAACACGCCCGACACGCGGTTTCGCGTCGGCTCGATTACCAAGCAGTTCACGGCAGCTGTCGTCCTACAATTGGTCTCCGAGGGCAGAGCCGAGTTGGACGATTCCATCACCAGGCATCTGCCCGAGTACCGGCGCGACACCGGCGATCGCGTCACGCTCCACCACCTCCTGACACACTCCTCTGGCATTCCCAGCTACACGAGCAATCCTGATTTCTGGGACGACGCCCACGCAACCTACAAGGTCGATGAGTTCGTCGAGGAGTACTGCAGTGGGGATCTGGACTTCCAGCCAGGGTCAGAGTACCGCTACAACAATTCGGGCTACTTCCTTCTTGGTGCGATCATTGAGGCCGTCACCGGAAACACCTACGCCGAGGAGTTGCAGGATCGAATCTTCGATCCTCTCGGAATGACCGGCTCGGGCTACGATACCCACGAGGCGATCATCGAGAAGCGCGCTATTGGTTACACGCCGACCTACGACGGACTGGCAAACTCGGCGTTCCTTCTGGCCTGTTCAACAATTCGCGATCTGGCCTCCGTCGGATCTCCAGGTTCGGCCTCCGCCTCCCTCTGTCGCTCGTAGTAGGCTTGTCGGTCCCCGTTTGACATGCAGGCGAGAATCCGGAGCCGCACCGAGGGGGAACCGCCGTTGATCACGTAGTCGCGCAAGGCCGTCACCAGAACGGCGTGGTCTATCTCCGTGAGCAGTCTCTTCAGGTCATGGTCCGGCAAGTCGGCGAGTGCATCGAACCCCGGTCCGACAGCCCCGCGCAGTTCCGCCCAGTTCTCGAAGCCATAGTCTCGGGCGATAACGTGCTGTGTCTCCTGAAGAGTTACTTCAGCAGAGAGAATGTCGGCCTCGGAGGCATCACCAAGGCGGCGCAGATGCGCTTTGACTCGGTGGACAGCATCAAAGTCCCCCTGCTCGAGAGCCCTGTGGAGTTGCCTGGCTTCGTTCTTGAGGTGCCGGAGACTGGGATTGGAAGGTAATGCGGGCATAGTACCCTCTTTCGTGAACAGCCCGGCGTCCGCGTGAGACGGGCAGAAAGAAGGTGATCTTCAAGGATGTCACTCAGGAGGGTGGCCTGGGGCCTTCCCGCGGACCGGTGGCTCTCCCTTGGAGCCATGCGGGTACAATACGCCACAGTTTCTGCAACGCAAAGCGGAATCTCGGAGGATGTTCTGCGAGGACGCGGGCCTTGAGGGGCGGGCAGACTCGCTCGAGTCTTCGGCGCTCAACTTTGTCCATCACTGGCGATCTACAATCTGGCGGCGCAGAGAGTGGCGACGCTCATGAGCGGTCACCGTGAAGCGGGGTCGTACTCAGTACGGTGGGATGGTGTGACCGAAGCCGGACTCGAACTGGCGTCGGGTGTGTACTTCTACCGGCTTACGGCGGGGGATCGGGCGGAGACACGGAAGCTGTTGCGGCTGCGTTGAGCAGAGATAACGAAAAGCTGAACAAGAAAAAGGGTCCCCAAGCGCCAAGCCTGGGGACCCTTTTTCGTTATAATGGTGGGCGATACTGGAATTGAACCAGTGACCTCCTGCATGTCAAGCAGGCACTCTAACCATCTGAGCTAATCGCCCCAACTCGAAGAGATAAAAGTTACCTAGCACGACAAAGGACGGCAAGAGTGAGTGATCAACCAACATACCGGGTCGGCCTCGTGGGCTGCGGGCGCATGGGCACGACGATCGACGACGAGGTGCGCGACCGGCCCAACACCAGGCTGTTCCTGCCCTATTCACACGCCGCTGCCGTCGTCGCCTGCGAGCGCACGGACCTGGTCGCCGTGAGCGATCCGGTGGCTGGCAAGGCCGAGGCGGCACGCAGCCGCTATGGCGCCCGGACCGCGTACGAAGACCCGGAGGAGATGATTCGCCAGGAGGGTCTGGACATCGTCTGTATCGCCACGCGGCCGTCGCCGCACGCACCAGTTACTCGATTTGCCGCTGAGAACGGCGTACGCGCCGTGTACTGCGAGAAGCCGCTGTGCAACTCGATGGCAGAAGCCGATGCGATGGCCGCCGCCCTGGCGGCTCACGGGGTAAAATTCAACTACGGCACGCAGCGCCGCTACGTGCGCATGTACCGGAATCTGCGGGAGATGATCGAGGCCGGGCACATCGGCCAGCTGCAATCGGTGATCGCCCACTGCGGGGCTTCGGCAGCCCAGTGGGGACACACCCACGCCGCCGACATGCTGCAGTTTCTTGCCGGGGATGGACCCGTGGACTGGGTCCAGGGGACCTGCCGTTTTGAGGAAGCCGACTGGGAGGGCAACCGCCTGACCTTGGATCCACCGATCGAGTCGGGAACCGTCCGTTTTGTCGACGGAGTCACGGCCAGCTTCGTGCCGGCGGGAGGATACGAGTTCGAGGCGAGCGGGACGGAGGGCAAGCTGCGCACGCAGTCGAACGGCACGGGCTACACCTGGCGCCGGGTGGGTGAGAGCGGGGATCTGGAAGAAGCAGGAGGGCCGGACGCACCGATCGAGAGTGGCACGTTGCGGGCCATCGAAGATCTCGTCCGGGCTCTCGATGAGGACGCACCGACTCAGGGCGGGATCGACTTGGCCTGCCGCAGCCAGGAGATCATCCTGGGACTGGTGGCGTCCCACCGTAACGGCGGCGCCCGAGTGTCGCTGCCGCTGGCCGACCGATCGATGGCCATCCGCCCCGACGCCTACTGATGAACCTGACCGTCGTCAGCTACGCCAAGGGGAAAACCGGGTACGAGGACGCCGAAGCGGAGTATGTTCGCCGGCTGTCCGGCCACGGGAAAGCGGAGGTGGAGGTGGTCCGGCATTGGAAGGCCGCCGACGGCCTGCCGGACCGTCTGCTGGGCAACACCTATCCCATCGGGCTTTACGTAGACGGACGTTCGTACAACTCCACGGAACTGTCCGCCCACGTGGGCGATCTGCTGCAGCGGGGGAACTCACATCTGGTGTTCGCCATCGGTGGTGCGGACGGCATGCCCACCGGGGTCGACGATCAGGTGCGCGAGCGCTGGTCGCTGTCAGCCCTCACTTTTTCTCATGGGCTGGCGCGGCTGCTGCTGCTGGAGGCGCTGTATCGGTCCTTCGACATCCTGCGTGGCGGGAACTACCACAAATAGAGCCGGCTACTCGAAGTAGCTCATCAGTTTCTCCCACATGCTCATGCGGCCCACCGTGGCGGCAGCCACCAGGTCGACGCGGGCAAGCAATCTGTCGTCGAGGCTGAGCTGGAGTACGCCGACGGAATCTCCCTCGGTGATGGGGGCCTCGCGCAGAGCGGGAAGCTCGATGTCACGCTTGATGCGACGCCGCTGCTCAGGCGTGAGCACGGCAACGACCGTGTCGGCGAGCACGGCAGATACCTCCGGCGCCAGGCCCCAGTCGAGGGGAACACTGCCGATGGTCTCGCCCGCCACGGCGATGGGTCCTTTGACGAAATGGTTGAAGCCCCAACTGAGCAGTTGTGACGTCTCCCGCTCCCGCTGCTTGTCGCTGCGGGCACCCATGATGACGGAGATGAGGCGCATCTCCTGGCGACGGGCGGTGGCCACAAGATTGTGGCCGGCGCGCTGAGTGTATCCCGTCTTCAGACCGTCCAGGCCACGAAAGCGTCCGAGCAGCTTGTTTGTCGTGTACAGCTGGAACTTGCCGTCACGGAAAGGTCGGATTCGCGTCGACGACCACTCGAGAATCTGCGGATGCGCGAGCAGGGCCTGCGCCAGGACGGCCAGGTCGCGGGCATTGGTGCGGTTGCCTTCGGCGGCAGGTGTGTCGTCGAGTCCGTGTACGTTGACGACACGAGTCGAGTCAAGCTGCAACTGCTGCGCCTTGGTGTTCATGAGATCGATGAAGCCGTCCACGGAGCCGCCGATATGTTCGGCGACAGCGACACAAGCGTCGTTGGCGGAGGAGATGACGATGGCCGCCATCAACTCGCTCAACGGAAAGACTTCGCCCTGTTTGAGAAAGACCTGGGAGCCACCCATGCGACTGGCCCAGGCTGATGTGTAGACCGAATCGCCCATGCTGTAGCGGCCGTCGGCGATGGCATCCATAACGACGAGCTGCAACAGCAGCTTCTGCGTACTGGCCGGTGACCGCAGTACATCGGGATTGTGTTCGAACAGGACGGCGCCCGTCTCGGCCTCGACCAGCAGGGCGGCGGCGTAGGGTGGATCCTCACCGGGGTCGTATTGGGCCGCACCGACGACCGTGGCGAATGCGAGGGTGAAGGACAGAATGCACCACGAGCGCCAGGCGTTGCTCAACCAGGGCATCAAATCTCCGACGGAACTGTAGGGGTGGATACTTGGGGAGGAATTGATAAAATAACGGTGGTACAGATACGCGGCAACCGAACCGGGAGAAACCGCTGTGAGTTACCGAGTTTTCGTCGCCGGACTCGTACACGAGACCCACACTTTTCTGGCGGAGCAGACCCACCTGGCCGGTTTCGAGGCTATGGTCTGGGTGCGCGGGCAGGAGATGCTCGACAGATGTCGGGGGGACGCGTCCCCCATGGGAGGCGGTCTCGAGGTCGCGGACGCAAGTGGTTGGCACGTGCTGCCGTCACGCTACGGGGCGGCCATGCCCTCTGGCACGGTGACCGATACGGTTCTGGAAGGCTGGTGGGAAGAGGTGCGGAACGATCTGGACGCGGCACTCGTCGCCGGCGGCCTCGACGGCGTTCTCCTCATCCTGCACGGGGCGATGGTCTTCGCCTCTTATGCCGACGGCGAGGGAGAGGTACTGCGTCGGGTTCGGGATCATCTGCGTGAGCGGTTGGGGGATACGGGGAAGCGCGTGCCCGTGGCTGCCGATCTGGACCTGCACGCCAACACCAGCGACACCATGGCGGCACAGGCCTCGGTTTTGACGGCGTACCGCAAGAATCCCCACACCGATGCGCGCGACGCCGGGATGCGGGCGGCGCAGCTGCTGGATCGACTGATGAGGTCGGGAGAAGAGACACGGATCGTCCGCGTGGCGCCACCCGTCATCTACTCGCCAAGAGGTACCGGCACCGATACCGAGCCGATGATCAGTCTGCAGAGATCCGCCCGCCAACTCGAAGCCGATCACCCGGACCTGCTCGAGGTCTGCGTTCTCGGTGGCTTCGCCTATGCCGATATCGACTGCGTCGGTGTCAGTTTTCTGGCCACGACAGCCGGCGATGCAGAGGCGGCCGCAGACCTTCTGCAGCCGCTGGCGGAGGAGGCGCTGGCTCGCTGTGATGAGGGCAATCCGCTGGACCCGCCCATTGATGAGGTCATGGGACAGGTGCTGGCGTCGGGGCAGACCGGACCCATCGGGCTCATCGAGCCATCGGACAACATCGGCGGCGGCACGCCCGGCGACGGTACCGGCATTCTTGACGCCTTTCTCAGGTTTGAGGTGGACGATGCGGTGGTCATCCTGAACGATGTCGAGGCCGCCGCTGCCTGCCACGGTCGCAGCATCGGTGACCATCTGACCCTGCCGCTCGGCGGCAAGGTCGATCGTTTCCATGGCGGCACGATCACTCTTGAGGTCGTGCTGGAGAACCTGACCGACGGCCGCTTCGATCTGGAAAATGAGCGGTCGCACCTGGCGTCGCTCGTGGGCAGGCACGTGGACATGGGGCCATCGGCAGTGGTGCGGGCCGGCGGCATCCGCCTGTTACTGACGACACACAAGACGCCCCCCATGGACCTGGGTCAGCTGCGCAGCCAGGGGATCGTGCCCGAACAGCTCTACATGGTCGGCATCAAGGCGGCCGTGTCCCACAAGGCCGCCTATGACCCCATTCTGACAGCGTCATTTTACGTCGACACACCCGGGCTCGGCTCCAGCGACCTTCGCCGTTTTCCCTATGCGAACCTGACCCGAGCCATGCGGCCGCTGGACGGGTGACTCAGACGCGGCCTACCTTGCTCGACCACACACCCGTACGAATCGAAGCGAGATGACATGACGGATCTGTTGGCAGCTGGTCTGACCTATCGCGGGCAGGACCTGGAGCCCGCCGACGACGCCCTCGGAGAACTGCGCCGCTCGGACGACATCGCTCTGGACGGACCGGCGCTGCAGGCCCGGATGGCGGAAGACGGCTATCTGTTCCTGCCCGGCCTGCTGCATCGTGAGGAAGTGATGGCAGCGCGCGAAGAGGTGCTGCGCCGGCTCGCCGCAGACGGGGTCGTGGACGCTACCGACCACCCGTTGATGGACGGCATTGTGCGCCCGGATCGCACAACCGCCTTTGCCCCCAATCTGGCGAAGGACAACGCACCGTTGATGAAGGTGCTCTACGATGGTCAGGGGCCGATGATGGCCTTCTACGAGCGGTTTCTCGGCGGGCCCGTACGTCACTTCGACTACACATGGTTTCGCGCCAAGACGCCCGGTCTGGAGTCGGCGACGACGCCGCACTTTGATGTTGTTTTCATGGGGCGGGGGACGAAGAACCTGTGGACCTCGTGGACACCCCTCGGCGATGTCCCCCTGGACCACGGCGGACTCATCGTGCTGGAAGGATCACACCGGCTGACGGACCTGCGCAATACCTACGGTGAGACCGACGTCGACAAGTACTGCGAGAACGAAGGGGATGCGGCCAACATCGTTGCCGCAGCCCGAGAGGAAGGCAGGGAACTGACGGCCGACGAGCGTCGTGGCATCCGCTGGAACTCGACGGGACAGTACTCCAACGACGCCATCGATACCCGCCGCGAGCTCGGTGGCCGCTGGTTGACGGCGGAGTACCACGCCGGCGATCTCCTCGTGCTCAGCATGTTCCTCATGCACGCCAGTTCGGACAACCGATCTGACCGCATTCGCCTGTCCTCGGATTCACGCTATCAGCTGGCGGCCGAGCCGGTGGACGAGCGCTGGATCGGTGATGATCCGGCGCTCCACGGGATTCGTGCCAAGCGGGGAATGATCTGCTGACGGCGCCGTTCGGTGGTTCACGGCCAGCGGTGATGCAAGCGCCTACCAAGCCGGGAATGGGCCGGTTCCTCCGGTCTCGAGGGATCGGCGCCACCAACGGTATGGCTCCCGACGGCGAGTGTTGCGCTGCCCATTCCCTGTGGATCGCCTGATCTGCTGACGGCGCTGGACGGTGGTTCACCGCCAGCGGTGGTTAGTTCAGGCTGGGATCTTCGGGAATGAAGCTCATGGGGGCGTACTTCCCGCCCAGGACTTGCAGGGCCTGCTGCCAGACGCCGTCGGGATCGTCGCTGAAGACGAGATCCGTGCCGCCGGGGGCCAGGATCCAGGCGCCGAGGGCGATTTCGGATTCGAGCTGGCCGGGAGCCCATTCGGAGTAGCCCAGGTAGAAACGGACGAAGGGTCCTTCTTCCTCTGACTCGGCGGTGAACTGGCGCAGGGCGTCGAGGTCGCCGCCGGCGAACAGCCCGGGAACAACCGGCGTGGCGTCACCCTTGAGTTGTTCGACGCGGTGCAGGAAGATGAGTGAGCCGGGTTCGACGGGACCACCCTGGTAGAACAGTTCCGAGCGGGTCACGGACTCGTCGAACTCCATCCCTTCGGTGATGCTGTCGAGTTCTTCGCTGGGGTACAGTTTGGCCCGATCGCTGAGGGGGCGATTGATGATCACACCGAGGGTCATTTCATCGGCAACGTGCTGCAGGATCAGCACCACCGTACGCGCGAAGGTGGGATCCTCCAACCCGAGAGAGGCGATGAGAACGGTACCAGGTTCGAGTGGTGCGGGCATGGAGAATGAATCAAACCGGCGTGGCCGGTACTGTCAAAGCGGATACTGCAGGTACTTCTGACGTGTCACCTCGAAGCCAGTCCGGTCCCGAGCCCAGGAGGCCAGCAGCTCATCGACAGGAGTTCCGGCGTCGATGGCGCGACGCACGCTGTCACTGCCGGCGAGCTTGTCGAAGTTGTGAATGCCGACGCGATTCGTCCGCCACTCGAACTGCCCCGGCCAGCCATGACGGACGGCGGCGAGGGCTTCGAAACCGGCCCGCAAGGGCTCGAAGGGGGCCCCTCGTGACGCATGCAGCTGCACGCCCCGGCAGGTCTGACCTTCGTACTTGCCGAAGGAGGGGCGGAAGAAAACGGGCCGGAAAGCCGTCCCGGGCAGCCGCAGGGCGTTGAGGCGGTCAGCCAGGTCGAAGCCATCGATGTAGGGCGCCCCCACCTGCTCGAAGGGCCGGGTCGTGCCGCGGCCTTCAGAGACATTGGTACCCTCAAAGAAGCACATGCCAGGGTAGACATTGGCCGTGTCCGGCGTCGGCATGTTCGGCGACGGCGCCACCCAGGGCAGTCCCGTGTCTTCCCACAGCATCGTTCGCCGCCAGCCCACCATGTCGACCACGTGCAGGTCGGCCCCGATGTCGAACTGTTCGTTGAACATCCGGGCCAACTCGCCCACGGTGAGGCCGTAGCGCACCGGGATCGGGTAGCGACCGACGAATGAGGCGAATTCCGGATCGAGGATGTTGCCGGCCACCTCGACACCACCCAGGGGATTGGGCCGGTCGAGAATGACGACGGGTACGCCGGCCTCGGCGCAAGCCACCATGGACTGGCTCATCGTGTAGAGATAGGTATAGAACCTGACACCCACGTCCTGGATGTCGAAGAGGAGCACGTCGAGCCTGGCCAGTTCCTCGGCCGATGGCTGACGGCGCTCACCGTAGAGGCTGATGGTGGGCACACCCGTGTGGGCGTCAGTGGCCGAATCGACGCCGACCCCATCCTCGGCATCACCCCGGATGCCGTGTTCGGGGCCGAATAGAAGAGCCAGGTCGACGCCGTCGGTGGCATGCAGCCGATCGGCGGTGGCGCGCAGGTCGCCGTCGACGCCGGAGTGGTTCGTCACGAGGCCGACGCGGCGACCCCGCACGTGGGCTAAGTCCTCGCCGTCAAACAGCTGCTCGCAACCGAGGCGGATTCTCGGCCGGGCGCTCATGTCCGGGAGTCGTCGACGGGCTGGATGCGGCGCACGACAAAGGCGATACCGCCCAGCAGGCTGGCGAGGATGCCCGCAGCGTAGCCGAGGATGGAGGTGGCGAAGGCCAGACTCTCTTCGACGCCGATACCGCCGAAAAGCTCAACCAGTACGCCCTCACGCACACCGAGGCCGCCCACGGAGATAGGCAGAGCGGCAATGATGGCGGCCACGGGCTGGAAGCCGACGAAGTAGCGCAGGCCGACGTCGAGGCCGACGGCGGCGCCCGCGGTGAAGTAGACGAGGATGCGGCTGAACTGTACGCCGAGGGAGACCAGCCACACGCCGACCAGCAGCGGCGCCTTGTGTCGGTAGACGACGAAGTTGCCGCGCAATTCTCCCAGGATTCCCGAGACCCGGGCCGGCAGGAGTCGTTGCAGAATCCGTTGCACCGAGGATCCCAGGCGCCGACTCAAGCCCATGGCCAACAGGACGACGAGGCCGGCAAACACCGGCACCAGAATGGTCAGCAGGCCGGGGCGGCGCACCTCGGCGACGAATACACAGGCGCCCAGAGCCAGGCAGCAGGTGGAGAAGAGACCGACGAAGCGATCCATGAAGGTCGCCGCCGCCGCCCGGCTCGTCTCGCCGGTGAGGCGGCGCATATCGTAGATGCGCATGGCATCGCCACCGATGTTGCCGAGCAGAACGTTGTTGAAGAACACCCCCACCCAGTAGAAGACGACGGCCTGTCGCAGGGACACCGCCAGGGACTGACCCCGGAGCAACAGGAACCACTGGCAGGCGCCGAGGGCATTGCTGACGACGAAGAATCCGGCGGCCAGGACGAAGAGCCAGACCTCGGTGCGTTGCAGGATGGCGCCGAAAGTGGCCAGGTCGGACTGCGACAGCAGCCAGTAGAGCAGACCGCCGCTGACAAGCAGTTTGGCTGCCAGGTCGCTGAAGGTGCGCAGCGCCGAGCTTCCCTTGTCGCCGTCCTCTGTCCCGCCAGACATCAGGTTCCTTCCATGACATCGCCGGCCGTGCGCCGCCGCCGCACATGATACTGCCACAGGACGCTGCCGGAGAACACACCCTCGCCGTCGACGTCTACGCCGCCGGCGACCAGTCGCCGGCTGGCGCGCCGGCGGCGCCAGATGTTCGTCGGATGGGACAGGATCCAGCCGATTCCTGCCAGGGGCGCCAGGGCGGCCAGCAGCCGGCCATTGGCGAGGTACCCGAACCCCGCAGCCAGCTCCAGAAACAGCCGCACCGGCAGGATTCGAAGAAGGCGGCCCAGTGACAGATTCTTGAGCAGGGCGATCATGTTGTTGCGATGGTTCAGGTACACCTTCAGGAACGTGTCAGGTGGCAGCGACTGGGCGGCGAAGTGGTAGATCGTCGAGGCGGGGACGGCGAGGATCCGCCACGACGCCAGGCGCAGCCGCCAGCACAGATCGATCTCTTCGAAGTGCATAAAGTAATCGAGGTCGAGGGGGCCCACCTGGGTTACGGCGTCGCGGCGCAGGAACATAGCCGAGCCACAGGCCCAGAACAATCCGACGGGTGCGTCATACTGGCCTTCGTCCAGCTCGACGGCGTCGAATATCCGCCCCCGGCAGAAGGTGTACCCGAGGCCGTCGATATATCCGCCCGAACCGCCGCTGTAGTCGAAGAGACCTTCCCGGGTGGCAGACAGCAGCTTGGGTTGACAGGCGCCGACGCGCTCGTCGGCGTCACAGGCCGCCACCAGCGGTGGCAGCCAGCCAGGCGTGACGCGCGTGTCGTCGTTGAGGAGAAAGACAAACTCCGTTGAAGCGGTTTCGAGACCGTGGTTGCAGGAACCGGTAAACCCCAGTCGCCGCTCGTTGCGCAGGACTTCGATGTGAGGGAAGCGGGCGCGAGCTTTCTGCAGATTCGGGCCGTTGTCGCCATCGTCTACGATGACGACCCGCGTCGTGTCCGGCTCGGTATGATCGGCCAACGACTGCAGGCAGGACTCGAGAGTGTCGGCGTTGAAGTGCGGGATCACGACTGTCGTCCTGACAGTTGACGTGGTGCGGATGTCCGTCACGGCACCTCGGGGAGCGTCTCCTCCGTTGCCTCGGCACCGCGCTCCACGGCCTTGTTCAGGATCTCTCGATCTGCTTCCGCCGAGTCGTTGGTGCCGTACTCCTGGATATACGCGAGGACGCTCTCCAGCGCCTCGGGAGACCGGTTGGCCGCCTGCAGCGTGGCGGCCAGCTCGTGCACACCGGCATAGGAATCCGGGCGCAGGGCGATGGCACGGCGGTAGACGTCTTCGGCCCTGTCGAACTCGCGGTAGTTGTTGAGCAGAATGCTCGCCAGAGCCAGCGCATTGTCATACGTGGCGGAGGGGTGGTCTCCGTACTGGCTGATAAGACCGTCGGCGGCTTTCATCATGAACTCCACGGCCAGATCCGTGCGCCCGGCCTCGCGATAGTTCTCGCTGGCGGCGTAGAAGCCCTCCCAACCCATGGGGATGGTGCGTTCCGCCCAGCGCAGCAATTCTGCCAGTTCCTCGACTCGATCCTCCGCCTGATAGGCCTCGGCCAGGGTCATCACACAGGCGCGATAGTTCTGCAGCAGGCGGCGGGTGTTGACGTCCTTGTAGACATCCTCGTCGGCGACGCCGCGAAACTGGTATACCTCCATGAGATTGCGTGCCAGCATGTCGACGTTGCCGGGACCGGAGATCTCATGGCGAACCAGCTTCAACGTCATGCCCTGCATCTCGAGGTAAGGATCGAGGCCGGCACGATTGCTGCTGGCCACTGTGAGGGCGAAGTGCACCGCCCGCTTCCAGTCGTTCCAGTAGACGATACCGATGACCATGATGTCCTGGATACGCAGCAGGTCATGCCCCGGGAGGGCGGACACCTTGGTATCCAACCCGAGATGAACGTACTCCTGCGGGCGACGTGGCTCGCGCCAGAGACGCTTGTAGAGATCCGTCATCTGTGTATCGGTAAGGGTTTCCTCGATGTACTCGTCCGACATGACGCTGCCCATGGCGACCTTGGGCTCGCGGTCGCGCAGCTGCTTGATGTACCAACCCGTATTCAGCAGGCTCAGGTTGACGACGCGCACGTCGCGGCGGACTCCTTCCACCTCCTGCAGAAACCACAGGGGAAAGGTGTCGTTGTCACCGTTGGTGAACAGCAGCGAGTTGGGGTCGCAGGACTGCAGCAGGTTGTAGGCGTAGTCGTAGGCGATATAGTCGCCGGTACGGTCCATCTCGTGATACAGCTTGGCGCCGACGCCTCCCGGCAGAGCCAGCCCCAGGCAGGAGACCAGGGCGACGACGGTCGGTGACAGCGACAGCCGCTGTCGGATCCACTCGACCAGCGAGCACCAGCCCAATCCCATCCACACGGCCCAGGCCAGACACATGCCGCCGAATACGTAGTGTCGTTCACGCGGCTGCGGGTCGGGCATGTTCAGGTAGAAGGACAGACCCACACCCATGATGACGAACATCGACAGCAGGCCGAGGAAACGTCGCCAGTCGCGGCGCAGCTGCCAGCTGAAACCGGCGATACCCGCGGCGAGCGGCACCAGCGAGACGGAGATGATGTGGGGTGCCTTTTCGGTGGCCCAGCGGAAGACGATGTCCCGCTCGAGCAGCGGGAAAGGCCACTGCTGCAGGAAATACTTCACCTGCTGGTGCCACAACTGGTATCCCCGCTCCGCCCGCGCTGTCAGCATGCCGAGCAACTGACTCTCGGTACCGTACTGCTCGCGGTTGAGGAAGGAGATGAAGTTCTTCCAGTTCTCCGGGTCGTTCATGTCCACCGCGGGGTCGAGGCCCGAACGGATGAACAAGGCGAGGTAGGTCGAGTAGCCGAGCAGGAAGAGGACGACAGCACCGATGGACAGCCCCAGGGCGCGCCGGTCGTCGCTGTAGAAATGGTAGAGGATGGCCACGCCGGAAAGGGCGATGACAACCTGCACCGGCAAACCGATGCCGAAGAGGGCGCGGGAGAAGAGCACGGCGACGCCGATACCGATGAGCAGCAGAACCGTGCGCCGGTACTCCTGATGGGTCACCCATATCCAGGCGAAGAGTCCGGCCGCCAGCAGGGCCGCCACCAGAGCCATCAGCTTGGCCGTCGGCGGTGACTCGGCGAAGGCGCTGAGGACGATGAGCCCCTCGAGCCCGGCTCCGACAGCGACGAGGATGAGTCGGCGCAGCCTGCGGTCGGCGAACCAGGCGAGGATGACGAGGGTGGGGACCGTCAGCAGACAGAGAAGATGCAGACCGCCACCGAGGCCGAAGAAGTAGGCGATCAGCAGCAGCCACTGGTCATTGCGAGCGCCGTGTCCGGTGCCTTCCCAGTGGAAGATGAGCCACATGCCGCCGCAGACGAAGAACAACGAGTACGCGTAGACCTCGGCTTCGGTGCCGTTGAACCAGAAGGTGTACGATGTGGCGAGGCAGAGAGCGGCCACGGCGGCGCCGAGGGCGGCCGACCAGTCCCGGGCATCGCCGAAGGACCGGAAGGCGTGCCCCCCCATGGCTCGCCGGGCGAGGGTGACGACACTGCCGTAGGTGAACCACACGCCGATGGCGGAGGCCAGGACGGACATGAACACAACCCGGGCCGCGACTTCGCCGATCGGTACGAGGCTGAAGATGCGCCCCAGGAGCACGTACAGGGGAGATCCCGGTGGATGGGGCACGCCGAGGATGTGCGAGGTGGTGATGAACTCGCCGGTGTCCCAGAACGACGTGGTGGGCGCCATCGTCTTCGTGTAGAGGACGAGGGTGATCAGGAAGACAGCGGCTCCGACTACGCGATGCAGTTGCTGAGGTGTCATAATCCGTCGCTGAAAAGTGTCCTAAACTCGTGAAATCTAAGGGTTTTCGCGGTTGCTGGCTACGTCAGTTGTGCCGTGCCCCAGCGACTGGGATCGCCGTCGAAGGGCGGTGTGCGGTCCACGGACCAGGATTGCGAGCCCAGTTCGAGGTCGTGCAGCACATAGTTGAACCCGAGCCGGTCGAATTCGCGCGGCTGGTATCCGTTCAGCCCTTCGGCAGGCAGGAAGATCTCCATCTGGTAGCTGCGCTTGAGTCGCCGCAGACCCACCTTGATCGCCTCCTCGGGGCAGGGCGGCGCCTGCTCGCGAGCCTTGTCGATCGAGGTCTGCCGGCCGATGGGGCCTTTGCCGTCACGGCCACTGCCTCCCGGCAGGAAGAAGAAGTGATGGCAGTAGCGATTGGCACGGTGGCCATCCTTTACATCGCGTGTGTCGAGCCACACCTCAAAGCAGTCCGCCTGCCAGAAGTTACGCGGGTCGACCTTGTATTTCGTTTTGCCTGGGCGGCCCTTGCCGCCCACCTCGAGTCCGAACCAGAGGCCGGCGTCCGACCAGGCCATATAGACGTCGGCGACGCTCTGGCCGCCATCGACGCCGATGATGTCGGGGACACGATAGGAGTCGTCCCAGTCGCGCAGATTGCCGTCTACCTTGGGCGGATCGTCACGTCGGCGACAGGGGAAGGCGAAGCTGAAGAAGGCGCGTGCGGGGACGGTGATGAGGCTCATATGAGGTATACGCGGGAGACCGGGTCTGGTTCAGGCGCGTTTGCGCCGCGGGGTCGAACGGGTGGCCTTGGTCGCCTTGGGAAGCACCTCGGCGAGGAAGCGTCCCGTGTGCGAGGCGCGCACCCGAGCGACCTTCTCGGGTGTGCCTTCAGCTACCGACTGGCCACCATCTTCGCCCCCTTCGGGACCCAGGTCGACGATGTGATCGGCTGTCTTGATGACGTCGAGGTTGTGTTCGACGACGATGAGACTGTTGCCCGCCTCGACGAGGCGTTGCATGACCGTGAGCAGTTTCTGAATGTCGGCGAAGTGCAGCCCCGTCGTGGGTTCGTCCATTATATAGACGGTGCTCCCCGTGCCCGGTTTCGACAGTTCAGCTGCCAGTTTGAGGCGCTGTGCTTCGCCTCCGGACAGGGTTGTCGACGACTGACCGAGAGTCATGTATCCCAGGCCGACATCATCCATGACACGCAATCGATCGTGGATGGCGGTGACGTTGGCGAACACCTGGAGGGCCGACGTGACGGTCATGTCGAGGACTTCACAGATGCTGTACCCCCTGAACTTCACGGCCAGCACGTCGGCGTTGTAACGGCGGCCGTCGCAGGCCTCGCAACGCACCCAGACGTCGGGCAGAAAGTGCATCTCGATACAGCGTGAGCCCAGTCCTTCGCAGGCTTCACAGCGCCCACCGGCACGATTGAAGCTGAAGCGGCCGGCGGAGAAGCCACGCACCTTGGCGTCGGGCAGACGGGCGTAGAGCTGCCGGACGTGGTCGAACAGGCCCATCACCGTGGCCGGTGTGCTGCGTGGTGAGTGACCGATGGGTCCCTGGTCGATGTTGATCACCTTGTCGACGTGTTCGACACCGTCGATGGCATCGCAGTCGCCCCGGTTGCGCGAGGCGCCGTGCAGCTCGGCGGCCAGCCCGGCGTAGAGTATCTCCTCCACCAGCGAGCTCTTCCCTGATCCGGAGACGCCGGTGAAGCAGGTGAAGGTTCCCAGGGGAATCCGGACATCGATGCTCTTGAGGTTGTTCTGCCGGGCGCCGCGAACGATGAGGGCTTCACCCGTACCCTTGCGACGGTGAACCGGTACCTCAATGGCCAGCTGACCTTTGAGGAAGGCCGAGGTGCGGGAGGCGACCTTGTCAGGCGAGACGATCTTGACGGTACCGTTGCCGCGCCGCGCGGCGAGCTTCTTTGGTGTGCCTTCGGCGACGATGCGGCCGCCCTCGGATCCGGCGCCGGGGCCGATATCGACGATGTAGTCGGCTCCCTCCAACGTGTCCCGGTCGTGTTCGACGACGACGACCGTGTTGCCCAGGTCGCGCAGCTCCTCGAGGGCTGACAGCAGGCGGCGGTTGTCGCGGGGGTGCAGACCGATGGTGGGCTCGTCCAGCAGGTAGAGGACACCCGTCAGTCCGGAGCCGATCTGTCCGGCCAGCCGTATCCGCTGGGCTTCGCCGCCGGAGAGCGTGGCGGCGCGACGATCGAGCGTGACGTAGCCGAGCCCGACGCGGTCGAGAAAGCGCAACCGGTTGCACACTTCGAGGAGCAACTCGCCAGCGATGGCGGTCTCGCGCTCATCGAGCTCGAGGCGGTCGAAGAATTCGAGGCAGTCGGTGATCGGCTGCCGCTGCAGGTCGACGACGGACTTCTTCTGGGACAGGTATACGGCGCGGCTCTCCGACTTCAGGCGACTGCCCTCACAGGCGGAACAGTCCACCTCGCGCAGCAGGGACTTGTAACGCGGAACATGGCGCGCCACCTCGTCCACAGTGGGCAGGACGCCACCGTAGCGCAGGGACGAGCCATCGGCCATGGGGATACTGCGCCCCGCGGCGCCATACAGCAGGGCACGACGCGCATCCGGCGTCAAGCGTCCGACCGGTGTGTCCAGATCGAAGCCGAGGGCGGCGCCGGCGGTGGCGATGGCCGTCTCGAAGGCAGAGCCCTTTTCCAGAGGTCCCCAGACATCGACAGCGCCCTGGCGCAGGCTCAGACGCCGGTCGGGAATCAGTGTGTCGCGGTCGACGCCCTCGCCCGTGCCGAGGCCCTCGCACACCGGGCACATGCCGTCGTGATGGTTGAAGGAGAAACTCTGGGGAACCAGAGGGGAGAAGCTGCGGCCACAGTCCGGACAGGAGAAGCGACGGCTGTAGCGGACTTCTTCGCCGTCATCGGCGCCAGCGACGACGATTTCGCCGGCCGACAGCTCCAGGGCGCGCTCGACGGATTCGGCCAGGCGGCCCCGGCTCCTGGCTGACACGGTCGTGCGATCGACGACGAGCTCGACGCGGTGTCGCAGCCGTCTGTCGAGCTCCATGTCATCCGTGAGCTCAACCACCTCCCCGTCGATCCGTACCCGGGCGAAACCGTCGTGACAGGCGTGACGCAGCTGGGTCTCATAGCCTTCGTGGCGGGTCGCGTCGAAGGGGGCCAGCAGCAGGATCCGGCGCCCTTCCGGCATGGCCAGAATTCGATCTACCATCTGGTCCACGGTCTGGGCTCCGGCGGGCACGTCGCATCGCGGGCAGTACTGGGTGCCCACGGTGGCGAACAGGGCGCGCACATAGTCGTAAACCTCGGTCACCGTGCCGACGGTGGAGCGGGGATTCTTGCTCGGGCTTTTCTGCTCGATGGCGATGGCCGGAGACAGGCCGGTGATCCTTTCAACCTTGGGCTTGGCCATCTGGTCGAGGAACTGTCGGGCGTAGGCCGAAAGTGACTCGACGTAGCGCCGCTGTCCTTCGGCGTAGATCGTGTCGAAGGCGAGGGTGGACTTGCCGGAGCCGCTGACTCCGGAGATGATGGTCATCTGGTCCCGCGGGATGCGCACGTCGACATTCTTCAGGTTGTGCATACGGGCGCCGACGATGTCGATTTCGCGGATGGCGCTGTCGCTGATTGTGGCGGCCGTGTCTGCCGACAGAGGCAGGTCCCGAGGCGCTTTGGGTGCCAGCAGGTCGGCCAGAATGATGCCTGTGTGCGAGGTCGACACCGTGGCGACCTGTTCCGGACTGCCCTCGGCGACGACGAGCCCGCCGGCAGCCCCCCCTTCCGGTCCGATATCGAGGACCCAGTCCGCCGTCTTGATGACATCGGTATTGTGTTCGATGACGACCACTGTGTTGCCGCCGTCGACGAGTCGATGCAGGATGGCGAGGAGCTTCTCGATATCGGCGAAGTGCAGACCCGTGGTCGGCTCGTCGAGCAGGTACAGCGTGCTACCTGTGGACTTGCGACACAGCTCCTTCGACAGCTTGACGCGTTGCGCCTCGCCCCCCGACAGCGTCGGCGCCGGTTGACCCAGCTTGATATACCCCAGACCGACGTCGTGCAGGGTCTGCAGGATGACGGCGATCTGTGGGATATTGGCGAACAACTCGAGGGCGGCGTCGATCTCGAGGTCGAGGACATCGGCGATGGAGTGCTCACGATAGCGAATCGACAGGGTCTCGCGGTCGAAGCGCTTGCCCTCACAGGCCTCGCAGGTGACCCAGACATCGGCGAGAAACTCCATCTCCACGAGCACGGCACCATTGCCGTCGCAGGCCTCGCACCGGCCGCCGCGTACGTTGAAGCTGAAGCGGCCCTGCTTGTAGCCGCGCACCTTGGACTCCGGCAGCTGCGTGAACAGTTGACGGATGGGCGTGAACAGGTCGGTGTAGGTTGCCGGGTTGGAGCGAGGGGTCCGGCCAATGGGGCGCTGGTCGATGCGGATCACCTTGTCGAGCTTGTCGACACCATCGATGTCGTCGTGCTCGCCCGGTTCGGTCTGGGCCCGGTGCAGGCGGTTGTCGAGCTCCTTGAACACGATATCGTTGATCAGCGAGCTCTTGCCGGATCCGGAGACGCCGGTGACACAGGAGAAGAGGCCCAGGGGAACGCGGACATCGATGTCCCGGAGATTATTGTGGCGGGCGCCGCGCACGGTGAGCCAGCGATCGTCAGCCTCGCGCCGATGCTCCGGCATGGCGATCTGGTCTTCGCCCGAGATGTAGCGACCGGTGGGCGAGCCGCTGCCGGCGACATCACCCGGTGAACCGCAGGCCACAATGTGACCACCACGGTCGCCGGCGCCCGGACCGAAGTCGACGACCATGTCGGCCTGCCGCATCGTGTCCTCGTCGTGTTCGACGACGATCACTGTGTTGCCCACATCGCGCAGTCTCTTCAGTGTGTCCAGCAGACGCTGGTTGTCGCGATGATGCAGGCCGATGGAGGGTTCGTCGAGGATGTAGAGCACACCCACGAGACCGGAGCCGATCTGGCTGGCCAGCCGGATCCGCTGGGACTCGCCGCCGGACAGGGTGTGAGCGCCACGGTCGAGGGTGAGGTAGCCGAGACCGATGTCATCGAGCAGGTCGAGGCGGCCGCGAATCTCCTTCAGAGCGTCTTCGGCGATGATCGTCTTCTCGGGCGACAGTTCGACCCCGTGAAAGAACTGTCGACTCGCCTCGATGGGCAGAGACGTCAGCTCGGGCAGGTTGGAGCCACCCAGAAGGCAACCGAGGGCCTCGCGCCGCAGTCGTCCTCCCATACACGTGGGGCAGGTCTCGGTCCGGGCGTACTGGTTCAACTCCTCCCGGACCTTGGCGCTGGCGTGATGCAGGCGTTCCTCGATGAAGTTGAGGGCACCCTCATAGCGGTCGTCATGGGCCCAGGAGTGACCGCTCTGATTGGTATAGGTGAACTCAATCTTCTTGTCACCGAGACCGTGGAGGAAACCCGTCTTCTGCGCCTGTGTCAGGTCCTTCCACGGTTTGTCCAGGGCGAAACCCAAGTGTTCGGCGGCGCCTTCGTACAGATGATGGCGCCAGCGATTGCTGGTGATATCTCCCAGAGGTTCGACGGCGCCATCGGCGATGGACTTGCCCGGGTCGGGTACGATGAGCCGTTCGCTCATGGTGACCTTCGTACCGAGGCCGCCACACTCGCTGCACATGCCCGCGGGGTTGTTGAAGGAGAACATCTGCGGCGTGGGCTCGATGTACGAGATGCCGCAGGCGGGGCAGTCGAAGTTGGCGCTGAGCAACCAGTCCTCGCCATCCTCGCCTTTCTCGTCCGTTATGATCAGCGAACCACCGCCGAGACGAAGAGCGTTGTCGACAGCCTCGTCGAGGCGCCCCCGCATGTCGTCTCGGATGACAAGCCGATCGACGACGACTTCGATGGAGTGGCGGCTGTAGCGGTCGAGCTCGGGCGGGCTGTTGAGGGTGCAGAGCTGGCCATCGACGCGGGCCCGCAGGTAGCCGTCGCGGAGCAGTTCCTCGAACAGATCGTGGTATTCTCCCCGGCGATTCTCGACCACGGAGGCTAGGATCTGGATGCGACGTCCTTCCGGCAGGGCCGCGATCCGGCCGACGATCTGGTCCCGTGTCTGGGCGACGATCTCGCCACCGCATTCGACGCAATGGGGCGTCCCACAGCGGGCGAAGAGCACCCGCAGATAGTCGTAAACCTCGGTGATCGTGCCGACGGTGGACCGGGGATTGGCCCCCCCCGTTTTCTGTGAGATCGAGATCGTCGGCGCCAGGCCGCTGATCTGATCGACGTCCGGCTTTTCCATCTGCCCCAGGAACTGGCGGGCATAGGCGGACAGGGAGGCAACGTAGCGCCGCTGACCCTCGGCATACAGAGTGTCAAAGGCCATGGAGGATTTTCCGGAGCCGGACACACCGGTGAAACAGATGAGCCGGTTCTTGGGCAGCTCGAGATCGACGTTCTTGAGATTGTGAACGCGGGCCCCGCGGACACGGAGCGAGCCGGATTCCATAAACCCTCAAGGGTTGAACGACAGGTGAGAAAAGACCGAAAAGAGCAACATGGCAATCTACTCGGAGGGTGGTACGCGAGCAAGGAGGAGGAGCCCCCTGATCTCGATTGACGCCTCGATTGACGTTCTGAAGGGTGCTGGCTATACTCGCCGCCATCCACTCACACGACAGAAGGACAATCCATGATCACGCTGGGGGCCAACACCGTCCTCTTCGCCGGGTATGACCTGAAGACGGCGTTGCAGCATCTCTCCTGGGCCGGGTACGACGGCGCCGAGCTGTCGGCGATCCAGGGCATGTGCGAGCATCTCGAGCTCGACAACTGGAAGGCCCAGGCTGCCGACATCCGGGCCATGGCTCAGGACCTAGATCTCACGCTGACCGCCATGGAGGTGGCCAAGCTCGACGAAGAACGGCTGATGAAAGCCTACGAGGCGGCGGCGGCGATCGGCATTCTCGTGGTCAACGTCGGTCCCGGAGGCAAGGCGGGCAGCGACGAAGACCTGGCGGCGCAGATCGAGTTGCTGGGGAAGATGGCCGAGCGGGCCCACGAGCACGGCGTGCGTCTGTGCGTCAAGGCCCACGTGGGACAATCGATCCACGACACGCCGACGACCCTGCAAGCCATGGCGCAGATCGACTCCCCAGGCTTCGGCGTCGATATGGACCCGAGTCACATCTACCGCGCCGATGGTGGTGAAGATGTCGTCGAAGCTCTCGGCACGGTCGTGTCACGTATGGGGCATGTACATATCAGGGACTGTCCGGCGGCGGCGAAGGGAACCGAGGGTCCCCCAGGGCCACCCGAGGAGCAGGCCTGTGGTCGGGGAGGGATCGACCTGGCGGGGTATCTGCGGGTGCTCCACGACGCAGGTATCGACATTGCCGTCAACCTGGAAGTCATCGGCGCGAAGGACTACGAGCTGTCGCGGGTGGCGACGATCGCCGCCGAGAGTCGGGGCTATCTGAACGCCTGTCTCAAGGCCTGCGGCGCCCGGTAGCGGGACGAGCCAGCCCTGGCCGTCAGACTTTTTATTGCGGCCAACGTGCCGGCAGCGGCGCAGAAGGCGCTGGCAGATACCGCCCGGCAGCTGTCGGCGCGCTGGCGTTCCGGAGATGTGCGCTGGACTCCTCCCCAAAACCAGCACCTGACCCTCCGGTTCCTGGGCGACACGTCAGCAGCGGCGCAGCAGAAACTCACCGCCGCCCTGGATGAACTGGTCATGACCGAGTCATCCTTCGTTCTGCACATCGAAGGCACAGGTGTCTTTCCCCTCCCGGAGAAGGGACCGGCGCGAGTACTCTGGGCAGGTTTCCGTGACGATGACGGGCGGCGCTCCCTGATGGCATTGCAGCGGCGCCTCGAAGCATGTGTCCGCCGCCTCGGATGGCAGTCGGAGTCCCGACCCTACCACCCGCACCTGACCCTCGGCCGTGTCCGCCACGGGGCCTCGTCTCACGGTGGCGGCCGGGAACACCTCGGCCCGGACGCCACCGGGCTTCCGGTGCACGAGGTGGTCCTCATGCGCAGTGATCTCAAGCCGTCGGGTCCGCGATACACGCCGTTGCACGCGGCTCGGTTTGGCGGTTAGGAAACCGTGGCCGGCAGAAAGACCGCCAGGGCGGCGGTGTAGCCGTGCAGGTAGGTGGAGTCGCCCACCGGGGCGATCTCGCCGCCGCAGAAGAAGCCGCTGATGGGGATGTGGCCCAGGCGCTCGAGAACTCGACCACTGTCGTGCCCGGCGGCGCCGAAGAAGCGGTGGCCGCGGCCGGTGCAGGTGAACAGCAGGACGCCGGCCGGGTCGACAGCGGGATGCTCGCTCCGGTAGCGGTCGAGCATTGCATCGAGATCGTCCCCGGCCGTTGCCGGATCGCGCAGGTGGAACTGCACGGTCTGTCCATTGCGCAGCAGGTCACCCACGGAGATCACGCCCTTCTCATGGTCGAGCTGCAGAACGTTGCGCATCAGGAAGTCGCCGGGGCCGAGATCGGATTTCAGACCCGTGGCGGCCACGCCCAGGTGCAGGGAGCGCTGCAACAGTTCCTGATCGGACGTGTCCAGTTCATGGAAGAGCTCGACCAGGACCTCCACGGCGGGGCGCTCGTCCAGAGCGGCGAGGAAGGTACCGCTAGAGTCCGTCACCGTCATCGTCGGTCCGATGGGCCGGCAGCCCTGGGCGACGATGGCATCGACGCGGAGATTGCCCTGCAAGGCGACGCCGGCACAGCCACCCTCGTGCACGGCGTCGTCGAGAAACAGGTGGTTCTCCTGCAGCACCGAAGCGAGGCCGCCCATCGTCGTCGACCCGGGGTAGGCGAAATCGAGGCCCATCAGCAGGGGACGGGCGTCGAAGTTCGAGCCCCCCCCGGGATCAGCGAGGAGGAGGAAATGCGTGTCGGGTTCGGGGTCGACCCCAAGGGCTTCGTGCCAGTGGCCCGGGCCGGTGTCGAGGTCGGGAAGATCTCCCGCATCCAGGCGAAACGGAGTCATGGTGACATCCGGAAGAGTGGCGCCGGCGGCGACGACGGCGCCCCGCTCTTCGACTTCCTGGCCACCGCCGATCACACCCGTGGCCGTACAGCCCAGCAGCAGACCGGGCGCTACCCGGCCGGCGACGAGTCCGGGCAGACGCTGGATCTGATCTTCGTAGTGTGGTGTGACAAAGAGGACGAGAAGATCGGGGACCTCGCCCAGCTGGAGTACCAGATCCCCTTTGATCTCGGTGAGAGCCGTGCCGAGATCGGCTTCGAAGGAAACACCTGATGCCCATTTCATGGGCGCACAAGCTCGACATCCCTCGCGGGACACACAAGGAGAGACAGACCAGAGATGACAGGCAGACCATGGATACTGGCGGAGACGAACTGGAAAGAGGCGGAACCCACGGACTACGAAGTCGTCGTCCTGCCGTGGGGAGCTACCGAGGCCCACAACTATCATCTGCCCTATTCGACAGATGTGGTGCAGTGTGACCACATCGCCGCCGAGGCTGCGGGGCAGGCGTGGTCGAGGGGGGCGAAGGTTGTCGTTCTGCCCACGATCCCCTTCGGCGTCAACACGGGGCAGGTGGACATCAAGCTAGACATCAACATGAATCCCTCGACGCAGCTGGCCGTGTTGAGCGATATCTGCGACGTCCTCGAGCATCAGGGCATTCCGAAGCTGGTGATTCTCAACGGCCATGGCGCCAATGACTTTCGCCAGATGGTGCGGGAACTGTGGCCGCGCTACGAACTGTTCCTCTGCACCCTCGACTGGTATCGGTTGCTGCCAGACGGGATATTCCAGGAGCCGGGAGATCACGCCGGCGAGATGGAAACGAGCCTCATGCAGCACCTGGCCCCTGATCTCGTGCTACCACTCTCGGAGGCGGGAGACGGCAAAGAACGCACGTTCCGCATCCCGGCCCTGCACGACGGGATCGCCTGGACCCAGCGTGACTGGGTGGCCGCCACGGCGGATACCGGCGTCGGTGATCCGGCTCCAGCCACCCCCGAGAAAGGACGCCGCTGTCTGCAGCAGGTAAGCGAACGGATCGCCGACTTTCTCGTGGACCTGGCCAGTGCCGACCTGGATGATCTCTACGAAGAGTGAAGAGCAGGTCGTTGGATTCGCGGCGCTGCCATCATAGATTGTGAGACATGGACAACGACCAGACATCTGACGAGTCTGCCCCCGGCGGGGACGCCGAAGGCACCGGTGAGGGCAGCCGTCGCCAGTTCATGCGCAAGCTCGCGTGGGTGGCGCCCGTGATCGAGACCTTCCTGCTGAGCGACAGCGCCTTCGCCAGCGGCTCCGAGAGCCAGGGAAAAAAGCAGCAGCGTCGGCAGCAGCGTCGGCAGCAGCGACGGAAGGTGTCGCCGCGGCCGAACGAACGGCCGCCGCCCCCTCCACCCTCGGGTGGGGGCGGAGAGTAAGGAGAACAGCACATGGCCATCGATTTTACCGGCACTTCGGTCATCGTCACCGGCGGCGCCAAGGGCATCGGGCGCGGCATCTGCCTCGGTTTCGCCAACGCCGGAGCCGGCGTGCTGTGCGCCGATGTCGATGACGCGGCGGGGACTGAATTGGCGACCACCTTCGAAGGCGCCGGCGAGATTCGCTTCCAGTCGGCCGATGTCTCGCAGGGGTCGGTCTGTCAGGGGCTGGTGGCTGCGGCGACCGAATACTGGGGTGGTGTGGGTGTGGTCTGCAACAACGTCGGGATACAGCCGATGGCAAGTTACAAACCTGCACACGAGCTCACCGAAGAGGAGTGGGATCGTATCCTCGGGGTCAACCTGAAGTCGGCCTTCCTGATGACGAGAGCCTGCGTCCCCGGTATGATCGAGCGCGGCGGCGGCGTCATCGTCAACACCGCCAGCGTGCAGGGACTGCAGTCGGCCAAGGGGGTCTCCGCCTACGCCGCCAGCAAGGGCGGGATCCTGTCGTTGACGCGGCAACTGGCCCTGGAGTACGCCGAGCACAACATCCGTGTGCTGGCGGTGAACCCCGGCACCATCGACACGCCCCTGGTGGATGACGCCCTGGCGGCGTTCGGCGGCGACACCCCCGAGGCGCGAAAAGGCATGGGGGCCGTGCACCCGATGGGTCGCATCGGTCGCCCCGACGAAGTCGCCAATGTCGTGATGTTCCTGGCCAGTGACGGCGCCTCGTTCATGACCGGCGAGAATATCTGCGTCGACGGCGGCATCATGGCCCGCGGGTCGTGGGAATAGGTGCCTGTTCGAAGGGGCTCTACTCCTCCACGGTGACCGCGTCGATCAGTTGTGTTCCCTCGCTGGTGGTGACCGAGTTCTTTCAGGACCGGCTGAGGGCCCGCTTCACGGCGGCGGCGATGGCCGACTCGTCGCCGTCCTGCACTGTGTGCATACCGAAAGAGATCGAATCCCCTTCGGCGTATGCCCAGATGGCGGGGTCCTCCCGGCGCAGTCGGTCGGCCAGGGCGGGGCCATCCATGCCGCCGCCGGTGAGTCGCAGGCGCAGGCCCGTGACGCGATCCCCCTCGAGGGGGATCAGTTCGGCGCCGGCAAGGTCGCGCAGCAGGTTACGTAGTAAGCGCCCACGACGACTTGCGGCTTCGTCCCGTTCGTCCTGCGACGCCGGGTCCAGCCATTCCCGCAATGCCGTGACGACACCGACGACCTCCTGACGGTCGATCTTCAGCGGCCGGCCGTACCCGGGTAGTTCCCGACGCTCGAAGGCGGCGAAGGTATGGGCGCGGGCAGCGTCGATCAGATCGTGCCGGCCGCACAGCAGGCCCGACGAGTTGGGTGCGCCGAAATACTTGGCGCCGAAGCCGACCAGATCGGCGCCACACGAGGCGGTCTGACGGAAGACATCCAGCGGTGAGACCTGGTAGGCCGCGTCAGCGATGACAGGGACGCCGGCGGCATGGGCGATGTCGAGGACCTGTGCCAGGGGCAGGAAGCCATCCTGGGAGCCACCCAGTACAGGGTAAAGGACGGCGGCTGTCTGTCTGTTGAGGCTTGCCTCCAGGTCGGCGCCCGTGCAACTGTCCGCTGACCCGGCGGCCACGAGTCGTACACCGGCCATGCGTACCACCCGTTCGTATTTGTAATGCTGTGGCGCCTGGATGACGACCTCGCCCTTCATGCCGGTCGTGTCTGGCAGTCGAGACATGCGTTCAGGATCGTCTCCGGCGACGCAGGCTGCCGTACCCAGCAGCAGAGCAGCGGCACACCCGGGGGTGACCAGGGCTGCTTCGCAGCCCAGCAGGTCAGCGACCACCCGTCCAGACCCTTCCAGCAGCTGATCCATATCGACGTAGAAGCGGCCCGCCTGTTCCATGGCGGCTCGTACTGTGGCCGAAGGGCTTGAGCCGCCGAGCATGGTCAGGTTGCCCATGGCGTTGATCACGGGTACAGCGCCCAGCTCGGAATAAATGGCGCGGGCGCCCTCGGCTTCCATGGATGCTCTCCCTTCGCTAGTGTCCGGGGCCGACCTGCTCGAGCACCGGTTGTGGCAGCAGGACGAGGGGCTGGCCGTTGTGGTCGAGGCGGAACTGCAGCCAGGAGTACCACGACGGCGGTGGTGTCTGTGTCCGAGCCGGCAGGCCGGTGCGCACCATTGCGGGCCAGTCGCGGAAGGAAAACCAACTCAGCTGTGGCCATTCGACGACGCGCACGGGTCTTTCTGATGAGATCCCGGCGCGGGTTCTGGCCAGCTGGAGTGCCGTGCGCAGCCCTCCCAGAGTGTCCACAAGCCCCTGCTCCATGGCGGCGCTGCCAGCCCAGACGCGACCACGAGCCGCCGAATCGATCTGTGCCTTCGAGCGCTTGCGCGCCGCCGCGACGCGGGCGACGAAACCATCGTACAGCGACGTCAGCACGCGATCGGTGCGCTGTACCTCTTCGTCGGTCAGGGCGCGGTCCGGCAACGGCGTACCCAGCAGCGGCAGGGGCAGGCCAAGGCCCAGATCGGCATGGTCTCCAATCTGCACATGGTCCACCGAGAGTCCGAGGCGCTCCCGGAATCCCTGGTTGTAGAGCCAGCCGCCGATGACACCGATGCTACCGGTGATCGTCGCCGGCGTGGCGACGATGGCGTCGCTCTCCATCGAGATCCAGTAGCCGCCAGAGGCTGCCAGGCGGGCCTGCGAAACGATGACGGGTTTCTGCAGGCGGCAGGCTGCTGCCGCGTCGGCCACCAGGTCAGAGGCCAGGGGGTCGCCTCCCGGCGAGTCGACGCGCAGGACGACGGCCCGTACACCATCGTCTTCGGCCAGGTCGCGCAGTTCTGCTGCCAGTGCCCGGGCTCGGATGCCGCTGTCCATGGCACAGATACCCAGGGCGTAGACCACGGCCAGCGTCGGTGGCGCGCCCCAGTCTTCGACGACAGTATGGTTCAGCTCCGATGTCTCAACGAGGCCGCCGGTACCGCCGTGCTGCACGGCAATCTGTTCCATCATCGGCCAGCGGCCGATGATGTCGACCAGACCCGCCTCCAGGGCATCCTCCGGGAGCAGACTGGTCACATCGTTGACCAGGCTGTCAAAGGCCGTAGCAGCGAGACTCCGAGAGGCGGTGATGTCGTGACGGGCGCGACCGTAATCGTCTTCCAGCAGTGCCTGCCACTGCTCGCGGTCACGCTCGGACATGCCGGTGCGGTTCACCGGCTCGAAGGCGGACTTGTATTCATGATAGCGCCATTCCTGGCTGCCGATGCCCAGCTTGTCGAGGGCGCCCCGCAGGTATACCTGGCCGGCGGCGACGCCCTGCAGAACGATCAGCCCCGCCGGGTCGAGGACGACAACATCCGCCACCGATGCCAGGTGATAGCGGCGCATGTCGGCGCGATCGATATAGACGATGACGGTGTTGCCGTTGTCGCGCAGAGCCTGCAGTCGCTGGCGCAGTTCCCAGGACATGGCCGCATCGATACGCAGCCCGGACAGATTCAACGCCACACCCGACAGGGACGGATCGGTCTCGACACGCCGCAGCGTGCGCAACAGGTCGAGCAGCGGGCGGCCTTCGTCGAACAGGGGATAGGCCCGGTGCCGCACCGGGCCATGCAGATCCAGCTGCAGAAAAGAAGGGCGATCGGGCAGCAGCGGCGTCGCCGCGTCGCCGCGATGGGGACCGAAACGGAGCAGATGCAGGCCCCGGCTGTGGCCGCCACGGCCCCTGTCCCGCTGCCCCTGCGTCCAAAGTCCCGCCTCGCCGAACTCGAGCCGGACCCCCACGCTGATCGTGCGGTCGTCGATATAGCGTCCCGTCACGTGGAACCCCGGCAAGAGCCGAGCATCTGCTCCAGCGCTCCAGTAGGTGCGGTCCCCGGTATCCCAGCCGAGGGCCCCCTCCGCGAACAGACTCAGACGCGTTGAGGCGAAGGGGCGCCAGCCGAGATCACCGGCCCATTCCCGGGAGTCACCGTCTGTTGTGGCCGTCCACGTCGTGCCGAGCGACCAGGACCGATCGGGCTGCAGGACCACGCCGGCGACGAACACCGGATCGGGTGCAGTGTCCCCGGAGGACCAGCCCCAGGCGAGTCCGGAGCTGATGGCACCGTCACCGCCGCCAAGCCCGAGGCGATACTCATTGTATTCAACGTCTCCGGGCCCGTGGCGCCGGACGGCACCGAAGCCGAGATGCGGAAAGGCGGAGTAGATGCCCCAGTCGTTGACAACCTTTGCCCGGGCGCGCTCCGTCGACCAGCCGATGACGTTCTCCGGCGCGGTCAATCGGCCGAGGATGGCGGGGTTTATGTATCCCAGAAGTCCCGTCGGGCTCGAGCCCGGCGGTGACTGCAGGAACTGGGTGCGCGCCGCGTACGGCGTGAACTGCGCTGCCGTGGACAGAGGCAGGATGAGGATGACCAGGGCGGAACACCAGGGTCTGAATCTGGTGACCGTCGCGTCCGCGAGGGTCGGTGCTGCGGCTCCGATCACACCGATTCCCGCAGCAGTGACAGGTCCCCGGATCCCTCGCGCAGGATCTCGATTTCATCACCGATGAGAGAGACCACGCTCGAGGGCAGCACCGGAAGCTCGCCGCACTCGAGAATCAGGTCGACCTCGTTGCCGAGCTCCTCCTCCAGCGTAAAGGGGTCGGTGATGGTGTCCTGATCGGAACGGTTGGCGCTGGTACTGAGAAGGGGACGGCCCAGCTGCGTCACCAGACCGGTGGATACAGTGTGGTCTGGAATGCGAATACCCACCGTCTTCTGCCGGCTGCGCAACAGCTTCGGCGTTTCCTTCGTGGCCGGCAGGACGAAGGTATAAGCCCCGGGCAGCAGTCGGCGCAGTATCCGATAGGCGAAGTTCGAAACCTGCGCATAGTTGCTGATATCGGTGAGATCAGCACAGACAAAAGACATGGGTTTGCGACTGTCACGTCCCTTGATCCGCTGGATGCGCTCCACCGCCGATTTGCTGGTGATGTCGCAGCCGAAGCCGTACACCGTATCCGTCGGGTAGATGATGACGCCGCCGTCTCGGAGGGTTTCCACGGCGCGCCGTATGGGTCGCATCTTCAGGTGTTCGGGATCGATGTGCAGCACGTCGGCCATCTGTCAGCCTCCCCCCAGATGCTCGATCCAGGCGTCGACGACAGCGTCGACCATGGCCTGTCCGTGTTCGACATTGGCCGTCCAGCTGTTGCGCTCCTCGTCCTGACGGCAGTACCAGGGCGCCTCGTCGATATCGAGACGTTCCTGCTGCACCAGTTCCGGTCGCGTGGCCATCAGGAAGGAGGTCTCGTTGTAACCGGCGTGATCGCCACCCGCCGGCGGTGAAGCCGCCGGCAGAATCATGGGCTGCACATCGATGGCGCCCCAGCGGGCCTCGTCCTTCAGCTTCGAGTCAGCCCACCAACCGCGAGGATGTCCGGCGTCGAGGATGGATTCGAAGGCAAGCTCTGCCGCTGCTTTCTTGAAGGCCAGGGCCAGGGGAGCGTTCATGCCCTGATGAATGATCGGCACGTAGATGCGTCCAAACCCCATCTGCAGGTAGTTGTGCAGGATGGATTTCACGAAACGGGCATGAGCGTCGTAGTCGGGGTCGATGGTGCCTTCCGCCGGCCCGCCCAGGGCGTAGCCGGTGGGGCCGAAGTCGAAGGGCGGCGCGATGACGACGTCCATCCGCCGGGCGATGCGCTCGCAGATCTCCTCGACGATGATGGTGTCGTGGCCGATAGCCATATGCGGACCATGGGTCTCGACGCAGCCGGTGGGCACCAGCAGAGGCCGGTCGTCGGCGACGGCCTGACGCAGTTGATAGGGGCGGAGATGCTTGAGGAGCATGTCGTGGTCCGGATCCTTCGCCGGGCGGAGCCATGGGGAGGGACGCTTCACAGCTAACTAGAACGACAAAAGGGCGGTCAGGCAAATATCCGACCGGCCCCATCAAGCTACACAATTGCCGGACGAATCTACTCAGGATGATTGCTGCCGCAATCTCTGCTCTTTGGCCTCAACTTGCCGGTGACATATTTTCGCTACGTGGATATTCTGGTGGTAGAACAAGACGACGCCGTAGCCGACGAGATTCTCGAGCTGCTCGGCCATTGGAAGATGGACGCCGTGCGTGCCGTCGACGTACAGACAGCGCGTACATTGCTCGACGCGGGGGGGATCGATCTGGTCCTGTCCGAGCTCTCGCTTCCCGGAGAGAGCGGCGTCGATCTGGTCCGCTGGATGCGGGACCAGCCCCATCACCGCTACCTGCCGGCCCTGCTGGTCTCGGGTGAAGCAGGGCGTGATGACATCGTTGCCGCCTCGCAGGTCGGAGTCGAGGGTTTCGTCGCCAGACCCTTCCAGTCAGAAGAGCTGCGGCAACGCATTCTCGAGGTATATCGCAAGAACCGCAGTGAGCGCTGGACGCGTGACGCTGTCGACATCTGGAACGAACGCCTGCCAGCAGACGAAGCCAAGCCGGAAGGCCCCGTCGTCGTCTTCGGCGAAGGCGTCACCGACGAGAAACGCCTGTCCGACCCCGCACAGCGCCCGGTGATGGAGTACCTGGCCCTGGCGCGCAACGTGATCGGGGCGCTGAATGAGGCGGCCCCCGAGCGCCTCGCCCGGTACATGATCCTGCCGACGACGACGGAGGTCATTCTCTCTCTCAAGCGCCCTGGCGTACGCGATGCCATTCGTGTCATCCTCGTGTCGACCCGTTGCCAGGGCAACCCGACGCTGATGGCTCGTCTGTTCTCCATCAACCGCCGCAGTTACCAGGCGACACTCTACCTGGTCTACGACGAGGTCGATGAGATCTCGGCGGTGCATCGCCAGGGGTTGAAAGACCTGGGCGTGCGCACCTTGCGTCGGTCACGGATCGACGAGGAACGCATGCAGTCGATCATGACGCGCCATCTCGGGGCCGAACCGGTGACGGCAGCGGAGGAGGAAGAGGAGGAGCTGGCGCCACAACAGATCCGCAGCCGTATCGTCGATGATATCGAGACGATGTCGACGCTGCCGCCGATCCCCCAGGTCTATGAGAAGATCAGCAAGCTGGCGCGCGATCCCGGCAGTGACCTGAAGGAATGGATCGACGTGATCCGGGTGGATCCACTGACCTGCGCTACCATCCTGCGGCAGGCGAACTCGGTAAACTACGGCTTCAAAGCAGAGATCTCGCAGATCGACCGTGCCGTCATCCTGCTCGGCAAGAACGTCGTCGTCGGCCTCGTGGCCAGCGCCTCCGTGCGCACCGCGCTGGCAGCGATCGACGAGAAGGGTTTCCGCCTCGAAGATCTGTGGGTGCACAATCTGGCCGTGGGGTTCGCCGCCCACATCCTGTCCTTTCCTCTGGACGGTGAGGTGGAAGGCATGGGCAATGTCGACGGCCTGGGATTACACGTCGACGGGCTGGCGGTGCTGCGCAGTATCAACCTGCCGAAGCGGCTGGGCCTCGACTACGCCTCGATCAACGCCATGGCCGCCGGTTCGTTGCATGATGTCGGCAAGGGTGTCATGGTCTTTGCCTACCCCGGGCTGTTCCCGCTTGTGCGCGACGAACTGCAGGAGCGCCGCTGGCAGATCCCCATGTTGGAGGCGGAGCGCGATGTGGCGGGTGGTCTGACGCACACCACAGCCGGCGACATTCTCGTGCGCAAGTGGCAGATGGCAGACCAGCTGGGCAACTCCGTGCTCTCCCATCACGCCCCCGCAGTGGATGACGGACTGTCCTTCCTCGTCGGCATCGCCGATGTCGTCGGCCAGATCCTCTATCCCTTCCCACGAGACGGCGGCTACCCTCTGGCCAAGGCCTTCGAGGACGAAGACTGGGGCACGGCGCGTCCCTTCCTGCCCGAAGGGTTTCTCGATCAGCCGTTGATGAGCCCTGCTGAACTGGTGACGCTGTATCACACGATAGGGCCGCAAGTGCGCCATTTCACCGAAGAGATGCGCCGGTCGATAGGATAGGTTGCGCCGATGATGAAAGCCCTGGTCAAAGCCCACAGTGAGCCAGGTATCTGGCTCGAGGATGTCGCCGTGCCGCAACCGAACACCGGCGAGGTACTCGTACGGGTGTTGAGAACCGGGATCTGCGGCACGGACCTTCACATCTACAAGTGGGATGACTGGGCGCAGAGGACGATCTCCGTGCCCACGGTGGTGGGGCACGAGTTTGTCGGCGAGATCGTCGAGGTCGGCGCCAGCGTCACCGAGTTCAAGCCCGGCATGATCGTATCCGGCGAGGGGCACGTCGTCTGTGGACATTGCCGCAACTGCATGGCGGGCCGGCGACACCTGTGTGCCCGGACTTCGGGCATTGGTGTGAACCGGCCTGGTGCCTTCGCTGAGTACATCGCGTTGCCCTACGGCAACGTCTGGGAGCATCATGCCGGTGTGGATCTCGATGTGGCTGCCATCTTCGACCCATACGGCAACGCGGTGCACACGGCGTTGCAGTGGGATCTACTTGGCGAGGACGTGCTGATCACCGGTGCCGGACCCATCGGCATCATGTCCGCGGCTGTGTGCCGCCACGCCGGGGCACGCTACGTCGTCATCACCGACGTAAACCCGTTCCGGCTCGAACTGGCGCAGAAGATGGGTGTCACGCGTGCCGTCGACGTTCGTACCGAGAGGATCGCTGACGTGCAGCAGGCTCTGGGCATGGAGGAGGGTTTTGACGTCGGGCTCGAGATGAGCGGCAATCCCGCCGCTTTCGGCGACATGCTGGCGAACATGTGTCACGGCGGCAAGATCTCCATGCTCGGCATTCCGGAAAAGGAGATGTCCATCGACTGGAACACCGTCGTTTTCAACATGCTGACCATCAAGGGCATCTATGGACGCGAGATGTATGAGACCTGGTACAAGATGACCGTGATGATCCAGGGCGGGCTCGACCTGCAGCCTGTCATCACGCACCGCTTCGAGTTTGGCGACTTCCAACAGGGCTTCGAGGCGATGCTCTCCGGCGACAGCGGCAAGGTCGTGCTCACGTGGGCGGATCTGTAAGCACACGACCAAGGACACCGATCCATGTACGGCTCATTCAGACAACACCTTGAGACCCAGCTTGCAGGCATCCGTGCCGCTGGACTGGAAAAGAACGAACGCGTGATCACCACGCCGCAGGGAGCGCATATCGCTACGACCGCCTGCCCCGACGTGCTGAACATGTGCGCCAACAACTACCTCGGCCTGGCCGGCCACCCCGACTTGATCCAGGCCGGGCACGAGGCGCTCGACAAATGGGGCTACGGCCTGGCCTCGGTGCGCTTCATCTGCGGCACGCAACAGGCTCACACAGCTCTCGAAGCCAGGCTCTCCGGGTTCCTCGGTACCGACGACACGATCCTCTACTCCTCCTGTTACGACGCCAATGGCGGGCTCTTCGAGACGTTGCTGACCGAAGAGGATGCCATCATCAGCGACGAGCTGAATCACGCCTCGATCATCGACGGCGTGAGACTGTGCAAGGCGCAACGGTACCGCTACAGGAACAACGACCTGACGGACCTGGAAGCGAAGCTGAGGGAGGCGGCGTCGAAGAACGCCCGGTACAGGATGATCGCCACCGATGGCGTGTTCTCCATGGACGGCTACATCGCCAGACTCGAGGGGATCTGTGACCTCGCCGACGAGTATGACGCCCTGGTGATGGTCGATGATTCGCACGCGGTGGGCTTCATGGGTGCCACCGGCCGCGGCAGCCATGAGTACTGCGGCGTCATGGGCCGCGTCGACGTTCTCACCGGCACACTGGGCAAGGCGCTGGGTGGTGCGAGCGGTGGCTACACATCCGGTCGCCAAGAGATCATCGCCATGCTTCGTCAGCGGTCCCGGCCGTACCTGTTTTCGAACACACTGTCGCCGACGATTACAGCGGCCTCGATGCGGGTGCTCGCAATGCTCGAGGCGAGCACGGAGCGGCGTGACCAACTCGAATCGAACACCAGGCTGTTTCGCGGCGCCATGGCCGAGCACGGCTTCGACATGCTCGAGGGCGACCACCCCATCACCCCCGTCATGTTCTACGAGGCGAAAATCGCCGTCGAGTTCGCCGAGCGGCTGCTGGCCAGGAGGATCTACGTGATCCCCTTCAGCTATCCCGTGGTGCCCAAGGGCAAGGCTCGCATTCGTGTGCAGATCAGCGCCGCGCACAGCGAAGAGGATCTGCGTGTCGCCGTCGATGCCTTCGCTGCGGTCAAGGCCGAGATGGGGTAGCGGCTTTCAGATCGACCAGACGTTGGCCGCAGCGTCCGGTGTGGCCACGTTCAACGGTGAGCGCGCCTTGTAGGACGGCTCCATCTGCCCCCAGAGATGCTCGAGGGCATGTTGGTTCCAGTCGAGGAAGTGGTCTTCGCCGATCTCGAACGCCAGATCCGTGGCCACCAGCAGTTCGTAGACGCTGTGCTTGACCCGGGTGAAGTAGACTTCGATGCCGATTCCGCGGAGATCCTGCACGACGCGTCGCAGAGCCTGTACACCGGTGGCATCTATCTGGTTGATACCCCCTGCATCGAGAACCAGGAAGCGCAGGTCCGGCAGACGGCCGAGGGCCTCCAGGACTTTGTCCTCAAAGAAGCCGGCGGCGCCGAAATACAGGCGGCCATCGAAGCGGAGGATGGCGATGTGCGGGTCCAGGGCCAGATTGTGAGCGTCGGCGTCGACGAGCGCGCCGTCGGCGTGACGCGCCAGATAAGCAAAATGAGGACGCATCGTTCGCTGCAGATAGCCCGCCAGGGACAGGCCGACGCCGATGACGATACCCCAGTGCAGCTGCGGCGCCAGCGCCAGGGTGATGGCGAAGGTCACCACGGAGAATACGCCGTCGCGCCGGGACACGCGCCAGGCCTCACGGATCGGCTCGATGCGTATCAGTCCCAGGACGGCGAGGATGATGATCATCGCCAGCGTTGCCTGGGGCAGATGAAAGAACAGCGGTGTAAGCAGCAGCAGGGTGAGCATGACAACGACGGAGGTCACCGCCGAGGACAAACCGGTGGCGCCGCCGCTGGCGAAATTGATCGCCGAGCGCGAGAACGACCCGGACACGGCATAGGAGCCGAAGAGGCCGCCCACGAGATTCGACAGCCCCTGGCCGACGAGTTCCTGGTTGACGTCGATGTGCTGCTTGGAGCGCGTGGCGATGGTCTTGGCGATCGACATGGCTTCCATCAGGCCGATCAGCGTCAGCGTGATCGCCCCCGGAACCAGTTGCGCCGCCACCGACAGATCGACTGCGGGCAGGGAGAAGGCGGGCAGGCCCCGAGGGATCTCGCCCACCGTCTCTCCCGCATACCCGGTGACCCAGGCGACGATGGTGGTCACAACTACGGCGACCAGAATTCTCTCATTGCGCCGCCGCAGACCCACCAGGATCAGCCCTGCCAACATCGCCATGAGCAGGGGTGCCGCCCTGGCCTGCTGAGCGGCAGCCAGCACGACATTGGCCACCGTCTCGAAGTGGAAGGTGCCAGGTTCGGCGGTGACCCCGAGTACATGATGCAGCTGCGAGGTGGCGATGATAATGGCGGCGGCATTGGTGAAGCCGGCCACGACCGGACCCGAGAGCAGGTTGACGAGCACACCGAGTCGCAGCAGGCCGAGCAGCAGACGCAGGACGCCGACCATCACAGCCAGCAGGATGGCATAGCTGATGAAGAGCTCGGAGCCCTGCTGCGCCAGAGGCGCGATGGCGGCGGCGCTGATGAGGGACGCCATGGCCACCGGTCCTGTCGCCAGATGTCGCGACGAACCCCAGAAGGCGGCGATGACCGGCGGCAAAAAGGCGGCATACAGGCCGTACACCGGAGGCAACCCCGCCAGCCGGGCGTAGGCCATGGCCTGTGGCACGAGGACCGTGGCGACGGTGACGCCGGCGATGAGATCGCGGCGCCATACGCCGGGCTGGCGGACCTCGGGCAACCAGCGCAGGAAAGGAAGGAGTCGATGCATCGGGGTGACCCCGTGGGCTCGGGCCCGCGGGGGTAAATCCAAAGAGAACCCCTCGGTCGCCTTGTCGCAAGGCGACCGGGTCACCCCGGTTCAGATGAGGGCGTGACGCCCTGCCATCGTCTCAACGGCTGGACGAGTAGGCCCAGAACCCCGGCGGCCGGCGTTCGGCGACGCTGCCCTCGCGGGTCAGCGCATAGACGACGACGTTCGTGGCGGCGCGCAACCAGGGAGTTTTCGTGGTTTCGGGTCGGCCCAGGCCGAGAACCTGCTGCGGGCTGAAAACGGCCACCAGCTCGCCCTGCCATTCGGCGCCCCAGAGCCCGAGGTAGGGACTGCGGTGCCGAGTTGCAAGGTCCGGATAGAACCAGGGATCGTCGGTCAGCGTCGACAGGTCGACCCGGCCGCGCCGCTCTCCGGGAAAGCCGCCGGGCAGATCATAGTAGCTGTGGTAGATGGGATGATCGAAGGGGATCTGCAGTAGGCGTCCCTCGTCGTCGAGAGCGTCGCGGACGTGATGCACCATCTTTGTCAGATACCAGGGGTTGCCTTCGATGAACATGAAGCCGCCGCCGCGCAGATAGCGTGACATGACGTCGATCTGCTCCGCGGCCAGATCGGGACCGAGATGGCGCTCGGAGGACTAGTAGTCGGGGCGGGCGAAGGGGCCCACGCCCGGAGCATTGAACAGGATGGGGAACTCGAGCCACTCATCGCGACGAGAGGAATCCCACTGATTGCCGTCGTAGTGACGCGCCTCCAGACCGGTGTTGAAGCGCAGGTACTCGGCCAGCTCCCACACGGATCGACCGGCCTGCAATGCCGTCTGCCATCCGGGGATCATCCCCTGGGAGGGGAAGTGGACGAAACCCCGCAGGTTGCGGCGATCCGTCGGGTCGATGATGACGACGCCGTGGCTGCTGCCGGAGCGGTCGAGATCCTGCAGGCGCAACAGCTCCAGCTCGGGAACTGTCAACGTATCGGCCAGCGACCGCTGCACCATCTGCTCGAGGATGGCCAGCGCCTCGTGCCGGGAGCGATGAAGACCCGGAGACCGCTCGGGCTGCTCGAACAGAGTCAGCTCGATAGCATCGTCTTCGTCCAGCGTGGCAACCCTCGGCAGCTCGGGAGGCGGCGCCACGTCCTTCAGGGGCTGAGGCGTCCGTCGCTGCCAACGGTCCGGAATCGAAGCCAGGCCCAGATCGAGGGGCGAGGTCCATCTGGGCGCCGCAATCCGCGGACCGAATCGCGTCACCGCCAGCGGTTCGGTGTCGTGCCACGAGGGGATCTCGAGAAGGGTCAGGTGCACCAGGGCCGACAGGCCGAGGCCGGTCACCACCTTGCGGTGCGTCCACCACCAGGTGGTGCGGGCAGCGAGGGGGATCAGGACGGGAGGAGTGGCCTCGGACGGTGCGACCCCGGCGGCGAGGGCGCCGAGAACGGCGCGCCGTAAAGCGGATCGGCCGGGACGGGCAGGAGGGGAGGCCAGGTCGCCGGGTAGCACAGCCCGGAGTCGTCGCATGCCCTGCAGCACGCGCCAGCGGACGGTGGCCACGGGCATGTCGAGACACCGGGCGATCTGGCGATAGCGGCACCCTTCGAGATAGCGCAGACAGATGAGGACACGGTATTCCGGCCGCAAGCCGCTGAGAGCATCACTGAGCAGTCCCGTCGACTGTCGGGCCTCAGCCCAGTCCGGCGGCGGCGTCGGTGTGTCCGACAGGAAGTTGTGGCTGGCTTGTGACTCGGTCTGGCGCCACAGCGTCCGTCGCCGGCTCCAGGACAGACCGGTGTTGCGCGCGATCTGCGCCACCCAGGGGCCGAAACGATCGCCCCGCTGCAGCTGAGGCAGGGCCGTCCAGGCCCGCAGGAAGACCTCCTGGGTGACGTCGTCGGCGTCGTCGCGGGCTCCGTGATGGAAGGCGATGCCCCGCACGACCGCCCCGTAGCGGTCGATGAGCAGTCCATAGGCGGCCTCGTCGCCACGCAGACTGCGCTCGACAAGGGTCTGATCACGTGCCTCTGTCCCGGGAATCTTCATGGGCTGCTCGTAGCGCACGGTGGCGTGGTGTCTGGAAGTTGTCTACCTACATAGACTGCAAAGGTCAGCAGCTGTACAGTACGAAAATGGACAACCGCCCCATTTTCCCTCACCAGAGAGCACGATTCCATGAGTGAAAAGCGCCGTACCGCCGCCATCGTCGGTTGCGGAGACATCGCCCACTACCACATGCAGGGGTATCAGCTGGCCGGTGTCGACGTCGTGGCCTTCGTCGATCCCCTGGCGGTGGCCCGTGACCAGTTCGTCACAGAGTACGGCGGAGGCCGGGGATACGCCTCGCTGGCCGAGATGCTTGCCGCGGAATCACCCGATCTGGTCAGCGTCTGCGCCTGGCATCTGCTGCACGCGCCGCTCACCGTCGAGGCTGCGGCTGCCGGGGTGCAGGGCATCATCTGCGAGAAGCCGATGGCCGTGAGCATGGCCGGTGCCGACCGCATGGTCGAAGCCTGTGACGAGAGCGGAACGAAACTGGCCATCAGTCATCAGCGGCGTTTCACCCTGGGCTGGGAGAAGGGCCGGGAGCTGATCGCCGCGGGCGCTCTGGGAGACGTGTTGATGGTGACCAGTCAGTTCGGCGCGGGGCTGCTCAACTGCGGCACCCACGCCATTGACGGCGTGCGCTTCGTGCTCGGCGATCCCGATGCCGACTGGGTCATGGGCGCCGTCGAGCGGCGTACCGACAAGTACGAGCGGGACACGCCGATCGAGGATGCCTGCATGGGTTTGGTGCATTTCGCCAACGGCGTGCAGCTGTTCCTGCAGGTCGACCTGGAGGGTCCCAACTACGGGTTCCAGTTCTTCGTGCGCGGCACCGAGGGCATGATGGAGGTCAGCGAGACAGCCTGCCGTACCATCGGCGCCGGTGACGCCAACTGGGTGGACTGCGACCTGGGTGTGCCGGCCAATGAGATCGACGTCATCGGCGGCAAGGCGAATGGTCGTCAGACCCAAGAGTTGCTGGAGTGGATCGACGGTGGCGCCGAGCATCGCTGCGCCGGGACCACGGCACGCGACACGGTGGAGATCATGATGGCCCTGGAGGAATCGGCGCGACGCCATCAGGTGGTGCACATGCCCCTCGCCGAAAAGGGCTACCCCCTCGAGTTGATGATCGGCGAAGGCAAGCTGCCGGTGGAGGTGGAGGGCCGCTACGACATCCGCAGCTTCCTGAAACGCGAAGACGTCGACGAGGCGCAGTACGCCAAGCTGCGCGCCACCGGGATGGGTCATCATCCGATCATGCGCAAACTGTGGGAACTCGAGCAACAAGTTGCCGAGCAGCAAGCTGCTGGGCAGCAAGCTGCCGGGCAGTGAAGCTGCCGGGCAGTGAAGCTGCCGGGGAGAAGCAGTAATCACTCCACGCGTTCTTCGTCGGTGGCAGCCTCGATGACGAACCAGGTGACGCTGCGCGGTTCCATCGACAGGTTCACCGTGATGACGTGGTCCCGCGACAGCCACTGGCGGACAGTGTCACCGTCGCGCTCGCGCACACGGGCAACCTGATCGATGCCGGTGTAGTAGAGGGGCAGCCGCAGGCGCTTCTGTACCGACGTGTCGAGGGGGTTGTAGACCATGGCCAGGCCCCGGATCGGCAGGCGCGGATTGACGTGCAGCAGGCAGTCCACGTCGCGGGCGTCGGGACGTCGCACGTGGATGACGTCGGAGTCGAGGATGTCCCGGTACTTCTTGTAGAACGCGACCCACTCGGCGGCGACCGCCTTCGTGGCGTCCGTGTCGAACAACCGGGGACCCCGGTAGCAGGCCTGCACACCGGAGCCGAAGTTCTGCGCCAGGTGGGCGGCATAGTCGTCCAGGTGTTCAGCCAGCGGCTCCAGTGTGGCCGCCTCGCCGCCGCCGTGGTATTCGACGAGGGGCACGAACATCCAGCCCATACTCGGAGACTTTTCCCAGGTGCCGTCGTAGATGTTCTGTCGCCCCAGCAGGATCTGCCGATCCCGCGGCAGGGACCAGTTCACCTCGCGGTAACCCATGCCGTTCTTGTTGGAGCCGTTGAGGAAGTACCAGTCCGGCACGTTGAGGTAGATGCCCCGGCCCCGACACCAGTGATAGAGGCCGGTGATGGCCTGCCACTGGGTCCATTGCGAGTCGGCCAGGTCACGGTGGCCCGGGTGCGAGGTCGAGGCGCAGACGTCGCCGGGGTAGGAGCCGTCGTGTTCGAGGATGTCGAGACGCGTCGCCTCGAAGAAGCTGCGCACTTTCTCCAGGTACTGCTGGCCCCAGTCGCTGCCCAGACACGGCGAATTGCCGAACACGGCATGGCCGCGCTCGCCCGATGCCGGATCGATGACGTCATCCTCGGCGGAGACGGCGCGGCTGGCCAGCAGTGAGTAACCACCCAGCTCGACACCGCGGCCGTGAGCATAGTCGGCCAGCGCGCGGATGCGGGCGATCTCGTCCGGATCGGCGGTTTCGGCGTCGAAGCCGGAGCCAAAGGTCATGATGATCATCTCGAAGCCGACCTCGGCGCACTGATCCACGGCGGTGCGCACGGCCTTGTCGTCGGCGTGACGGACGTGCATGAGGATGGGGTTCTCCGTCACCCACGGCGCCACGGTGCGGTAGAAGCGGCGCAGACTCAGGCCGCGCCGTTCGCGGTCGGTGCTGTCGAGGGCGATGACGAAGCTGCGGAAGGATCGGAAGGTCTGTCCCGGTTGCAGGTCGAGGCCGGGACCGATGGGCGGGCGCGTCTCCAGCAGCAGGGGAGCCGTCAGGTTGTAGTTGACCTGCGACGTGTAGCGTGGATCGGGCAGCCAGCACGTCGTCACGTCGGCGTCTGCGGGTCCCATACCATGGAAGGCGTAGTCACTCTCGACGTGCAGCAGCGGATAGCTCCAGCGATCCTGGTCGCCGACACAGTTCTCGTGGTCGACGAGAGCGAGGACCTCGGCGGAGAAGGTGTCGACTCGGACCGGGGCCGTGCCGCTATGGTGCAGCTCCAGCCACTTGCACATGACAGGGATTCCGTCGTAGAGCTCGTAGATGACGGCCAGCTCGAGACCGGCGGGTGCCCCGTCAGGCGGGGAGAAGCGCAGTGTCAGGCGTACGCCGGGGGCAGGCCAGGCGCCATCGGCGCTGTAGCGCTTGCGCTTCCAGATGAAGGGGGCCACTGTGGGGCCGTGTTCGAATCCCGTGCAGTGGAAGGCGGCAGGGTCCGCTTCCATGTGCCGCAGCCACTCGGGACGCAGGTAGGCGAACTCCGGCTGGCCCAGCAGTCCGCCTACGTCGAAGGCCTGGCCGTCGAGACCGAGGCGCGCCTCCGGGCTCACAGCGCGCAGCAGCGAGGCGCCGGTGACAAGGTTGTCGAAAGCGACGGTGGCGGCATCCGGCGCCAGGCGAAAGACGCGGCGCACCAGACCGTTGGACAGTACCAGACCCGGCGCCCCATCTCCCGCGGCACGGCTCAGACTTGCACGAGCGTCGACATCGTGCACGAGCCAGTCGCCGTCGGCAGGAGTCGGCTGGGCGGCAGGCAGGGCGTCCAGTTCAGCGTCGATGTCCATGGTCGTCTCTTCTGGTCGGGCGTGGGCACGGCCGGCTGGCGTTGGCCGATTGACTACCTTACTTCATCCCATCCGTGAACTGAACGTGCAACAGAGGGAAGGTCAATGAAGAAAGTCGTCATCGAGGGCGCACGGAAGGCCGCAGTCGTCGATGCGCCCGACCCCACGCCACATCAGGACTGGGTCCTCGTGGAGGTCAAGGCCGCCCCCATGTGCACCGAGTACAAAGGATTCACAAGTGGTCATCAGAGTGAGCATCTCGGACACGAGGCCGCAGGGGTGGTTGCCGCCGTGGCCCAACCGGGCCGAGTTCGAGTCGGCGACCGTGTTGCCGTCATGCCCCAGTATCCCTGCGGTGTCTGCCATCTGTGCGTCTCCGGCGAATACATCCACTGCGAGTCCACCGTCGACTTCGACGGTTTCACGAATGGCAGCGAGGGACGGGCGACGATGGCCCAGTACCTGCTCAAGCCCGACTGGCTCCTGCCCGTGATCCCCGAGGATGTGTCCTTCGAACACGGCGGCATGGTCTGCTGTGGTCTCGGCCCCTCCTTCGGCGCCTTCGAACGCATGGGACTCGACGCCTTTGACACGGTGCTGATCACGGGTCTGGGTCCGGTCGGACTCGGTGGCGTCATCAATGCCCGGTTTCGCGGCGCCAGGGTGCTGGCCGTCGACAGTCACCCCTGGCGGGCGCAGCGGGCTCTGGATCTGGGCGCGGAGCAGGTGCTGGATCCAGGCGAGGGGGCCCTTGAGCGGCTGTGCGAGCTCACCGGTGGTCGGGGCGTGGACCGGGCCCTCGACTGCTCCGGTGCCGTGGCTGCCCACAGGCTCTGCATCGACGCCACTCGACGTCACGGGAAGGTGGCTTTCGTCGGTGAGTGCGGCGACGATACGCCGCTGCGCATCAGTCCCGATATGATCCGCAAGGGGCTTACCCTCGTGGGCTCCTGGCACTATAACCTGCGTCATATGGAGAACATCTGGCAGGTGGTGCGCCATTGCAGCGACGCTCTGGACCGGCTCATCTCGCACACCTTCCCCATGTCCGCCGTGCAGGACGCCTTCGAGCTGCAGACCACGGGAGCCTGCGCCAAAGTGGTTCTCGACCCCTGGCAGTGAGCGCGTGAGCGACTACAGGACAGCGATCATCGGCGTCAGCGGTGCAAGGGCCCGGGGGCACGCCGAGGCGTACGCCCATATCGACCGGGGCCATCTGGTAGCGGTGTCGTCACGCAACAGCGAGAACGTCGCTGCCTTCGGTGAGCACTTCGGCGTGCCGGCGCGTTATACAGACTATCGCTTGATGCTGGCGAAGGAACGGCCGGATGTGGTGCATGTGAACACCCCCCCGAACGTGCGGCTCGAGGTCTTCGAGGCGGCCGCCGATGCCGGTGTGCCGGCTCTCATCGTCGAGAAGCCACTGGCCATCGATGGTGAGGACTGGACCGCCATCAGCGAGTGGGCTGCCCGTGCGCCCGCGGTCAAGATCGCCGTCAATCACCAGCTGCATTTCCAGCCGCGGCGGAGGCTGCTGCAGGAACGGGTTGTCGATGGCGCTATTGGCGGCGTACGATTCGTCGATGTGAGTGCGGGCATGAACCTGGCCTACCAGGGGACGCACGCGCTGCAGGCGATCGGTGCCTTCCATCCCGCCGGGGTCCCGGAGACCGTCTTCGCCCAGGTATCCGGAGCCGAGGGTCTCGCCGATACGCCACGCAAGCACCTGGCGCCCGACCGCTGTCTGGCCGCCATCGCCTTCGCCGACGGGGTGACCGCGCGCCTGCAGTGTGGACCGCAGGCGCCCCGGGTGGGTCGGGAGGGCATCAACACGCACAAACGTATCGCCATCTACGGTGAACGTGGTTTCGTGCACTGGTGGATGTGGGGCTGGGAGATGGCCATCGACGGAGTGCTCGAGTCCGGCACACACGAATACCCCGATCAGGACATTCTCGGACAGGCGGCGATGACGGAGGCCATGTTCGACTGGCTGGAGGACGACGGCGCCGTGCACCCCCTGTGCCTGGAGAACTCGCTGCGCGATTTCAACGTGGTCCTGGGGATCTATGCCAGCTCCCTGCGCCGCGAGGTGGTCGACCTGCCCTTCGTGCCAGAGCCGGGCCTGATTCCGTCACTGCGCGCCATTCTCGGAGCGAACAACCCGACATGACAGGGGAGAGGTCGACGTGGACAGACTGAAGCAAGCCGGCTCAGAGGCCTGAGTATGCGCATCGTCGTGATCAGCGGGTCGCTACGCCCACAGAGCCTGTCTCGCGTACTGGCCCACCGGGCCCTGAATACGCTGCAGGAGCGCGGCGTCGACACCGAATGGGTCGACCTGCGACAGGTGGACCTGCCCATGTGCGATGGTACCGAGGCCAGCAAGGGGGGAGATGTAGGGCGACTGACCGAAGCGTTCACCGCCGCCGATGGCCTGCTGGTGGCAGCGCCGATCTACAACTTCGATGTCAACGGCGCCGTGAAGAACCTGGTAGATCAGCTCGGCCGACAGGCCTGGACCGACAAGACGGTGGGGTTCCTGTGCGCCGCCGGCGGCCATTCGAGCTACATGTCGATCATGTCTCTGGCCAACAGTCTCATGCTCAACCATCGCTGTGTCATCGTACCCCGTTTCGTCTATGCCACCAGTGACGATTTCGACGACGATGGCACGGACGGCATGACGATCGCCAGCGACGAAGTGGCCGAGAGAGTCGACCAGCTGGCAGCGGAGGTGGTGCGCCTGGCGGGGGCGGCATGAAGGCGCTCAGGCTCCGCCGTAGACCGCCTGAATCATGGCATTGATGTAGCCGAAGCAGTACGCAAAGGATTGATGAGTGCCCTTGGGATCGTCCTCGCTGTGGGGGACGTGGTCGGGATCGATGCCGTAGCAATACCCCACGTCCTTGAGGGCTTTCAGCACTCTGTAGAAGTCCATATCGCCTTCGTCCGGAAGGGCCTCGCGGAAGCTGAAGCGTCCGCCGATGAGGTTGCGGTAATGGACCAGGAAGATCGTATTGCGGCTGCCGAAGTATTCAATAAACGGGAAGATCTCGTTGGCCGAGTCTTCGAGCATTTCGGCGATGGAGCCGACGCAGAAGTTCCAGCCGTGATACGGACTGCGCTGAATCTCGATGAAGCGCTGCATGCCCTCGAAGTCGTTGAGGACTTTGTCAACGCCCCTGAACCCGGGAGGCGTGGGCGGGTCTTCCTGGGAATTGCCCATGCGCACCTTGAATTCCTCTGCCACGGGAATCATGCGTTCGAGCAGGTACTCGATTCTCTCCCAGTGCATCTCCGCCGTGACCCGCCCGGCGTCCGTCAGTCTGGCCCGTTCCTCTTCCGGGAAATTGTCCAGGCGGAAGGCGGTGTGCATGAAACCGCCGCGACCTTCCTCCCGTTCGGTACGGTCGATGTTCAGCACGCATGTGTTGTAGCGCAGAGAGTCGATGCCGGCACGCGAAGCGGTCCGGATCATCTCGCAGACCAGGTCGATCTCGCGATCCCGTTCCGGGCTCTTGCCATGATAGATGATATTCGGGAATCGCTCGTAGATGGGTAAAGCGCTCATGTCCGGCGTCAGGCCGAAGGCTTCGAGGCGCTCCTTTTCCCTTAGCAGATCGTCGAGCTTCCAGCCGTGGTCCGGATGGAAGGGAAAGATGACGGCCTTGTGGCGCACGCCGCAGCGCTGCAGGAAGCGCAGGTCGGCGTCGGTCGAGCCAAAGCTCTGTGTGCGCACATACATGCGCCCACCGCCCGAAGAAGGGCCTGATGTGTCTCCTGCGGCCGACGCGGCAGCCTCGCCGTCTGCGAGGCCTGCTTCGAAGGATTGTTCATTCATGTGATTGCCTCTCTATGGGGGTGTCAACGCATCACGGGTAGATCTTCCGCCCGATAGATGACGGCGGCACCATGGATGCCGATGGTCGCCGCCCGGGGCTCGCTCAGCACCAGCTGGTCGGCGTAGTAGACGGTGACGATCGCCCCGTCCTGGCGCTGAATGTTGCTCGGGTATCCCAGATCCCTGCCGACGTCGGCCACGAGGAAAAGCCGGTGGTTCGTATCCCAGCTCGCGCCGTCGTCGTGGCTGACGAGGCCGAAGACGCCGCAGGGGGTCGTTCGCCTGCCGAAGGTGAGCAGCAGGCGCCCGTCGGCCAGCTTGATGACGTCCCCTGGATGCTCCCTCGCCTCGGTCAGCCGCACCGGCTCCGACCAGGTGACGGCGTCGTCCGTCGATCGGGACACTGACAGCGCCCCTTCCCGGTCGTCGCGCAGCACCGCAAGGAATCTCCCCTCCCCAAGGTCACAGAGCCCCGTCTCGTTGTAGCCGCCACCGGCGATCGCGGCGGGTCGGCCCCAGGTCCGCCCATCATCACTGGAAGTGATGAGATGGCTGCCGCCGTCGGCATAGTAGTGCATCATGATACCGCCATCGGCGCGGGTGAGCATCTTGCCGTAGGGCGAGCTGACGGGGAATTCATCCCTTCCCTCGACCCTGGCGAGCTCGGTCGTCCAGGTCTGCCCATGGTCATCGGAGCGCGCCAGGTACAATGGTGTCGGTACTCTGTCGCCGGTGTCATAGACCCCGTCCGTGTAGTTCACCTGAGCGATGAAGGAAACGAGCAGCGTACCGCTGGACGTGACCCCGAACGCTGGATTGCGGTTGTCGGATCCTTCACCCGAGATGACGGCCGCATGGCTCCACGATTCTCCCCCATCGGGCGAGTAGACGAAGACGAGTCGCCCTCGCTCACCGATGTGGAAATCACCGTCACGGGTAACGACCCCCAGGTGACCGTTGTGCAGATTCTGGATGACGGGCCAGAAGCCGCCCATCGTCATCATCAGGAAGCGCTGTGTCGGCAGCGGGCGATACACCCCGCTGAGGTTGTGCAGCGGTCGTCGGTAGTACATCCTGCCCTCTCCTGGCCGTCTGGTGAGCATGGCGCTCTCCTGCGCCTGCCGCTCCTCGGGAGATATGAAGCAGACCGTCACTTGTCTGTGCAAGTGGACGTGAGCTACTTCAGGAGCAGATGGGTTGCAGGCACGCAGAGCTGACAGACAGGTGTGCGTCTGCGGACGACACTAACACGGAACGGAGCAACCGTCCATGGACATCAAGGCTGAGCAACAGCAGGGAGAGTTCGTCCGTCCGGAGGACACATTCCGCGAGTGGATTGCAGCGGGGGAGGCTGCCGCGTCGGCTGGCGCGGCACGCTACCATCTCTACGTGTCGCTCGCGTGCCCGTGGGCCCACAGAACGATCATCACACGGAAACTTCGCGGACTGGAAGACGTAATCCCCATGACGGTCGTCGACCCGGTCCGCGACGATCGAGGCTGGCGGTTCGGCGAAGGGGAGGGCTTCGAGCCCGATCCGAACGAGGGCTTCCGGTTTCTGTCTGAAGCCTATCAGCTGACGGATCCGGCGCCGAATCGACGTGTGACAGTTCCGGTTTTATGGGACAGAACCCGGCGCCGGATCGTCAACAACTCCGAGGATGACATCTGTCGGATGTTCAACGATGTTTTCCCATCCCCACTACAGGGGGCCATCGATCTATTTCCCCAGGATCTGCACGCCGAGGCGACAGACCTCAATGGGCTGATCTATGAGGACGTCAACAACGGGGTGTATCGTGCCGGATTCGCCGGAACACAGGCCGCGTACGAGAGGTGCGTCATGCGGCTGTTCCGGGCTCTCGACCAACTGGAGGAGCGCCTGTCGAATACACGCTATCTGTTGGGAAATCATCTGACGGAGTCGGATCTGCGACTCTTCTGCACGCTGATTCGATTCGATGCGGTGTACTACCTTCACTTCAAGTGCAATGTGAGACGCATCGTCGACTATCCGAATCTCTGGGGTTTCACCCGGGATATCTATCAGCTCCCCGGGGTCGCCGATACCGTCAATCTGAACCACATCAAGCAGCACTATTACGTCACGCATCCAGACATCAACCCCACACGTATTGTCCCCGTGGGACCAGAGCTCGATTTTGCGGGACCGCATGGTCGTGGTGACTCGATCACCATTGCGCCAGTGTGCTGAACAGGCCCTCCAGGAAGAAGACGAAGATGCGGTACCGCACGTGGATCATCGGCAGGACCCTGATCGGACTCTGTATCCTGGCCAGCGTCGTCGACGCTGCCGAGCTGCAGGGTACGATCAAGGGGCTCATCCTCGACAACGACACACAGCGACCGCTGGTGGGGGCCAATGTCCTCGTCATCGGCCATTCTCTGGGGGGCATCGCCGGCGAGGATGGCCGTTTCACCACGGGAAACGTCCCGGCCGGTGTGCACAGCGTGCAGGTGTCGATGATCGGCTACGAGATCGTCATCCGCACCGACATCGTGGTCCGACCCAACCGGATCACGACCATCGAGGTCGACCTGGCACAGCAGGCTGTCGACGTGGGTGAAACGGTGGTCACCGCCGATTACTTCGTCGACGCCGAAGAAGAGGTCGTGAGCAGCACCGTCTTCAGCTACGAGGAGATCCGCCGGTCGCCCGGCTCGGCGGGGGATATCAGCCGGCTGTTGCAGGCGTTGCCAGCGGTCAACATGGCCACCGACAGCCGCAATGATCTGGTCGTGCGCGGCGGCAGTCCGGCGGAAAATCTCGTGCTGGTGGACAACATCGAAGTACCCAACATCAACCACTTCCCGACGCAGGGGGCCAGCGGTGGACCCATCGGACTGCTGAACACGGATCTGATCGCCGACGTCCGCTTTTCCGCTGGCGGCTTCTCGGCAGCCCATGGAGACAAGCTCTCGTCCGTGATCGACGTCGACCTGCGCGAGGGCAACCGCGACGAGCTGGACGTGGAGGCCAACATGGGCATGGCCGGGGCAGGGCTGATCGCCGAAGGCCCCCTGGCCGGCGGGCGGGGCTCGTGGGTGCTGTCGGCCCGGCGCAGCTACCTGGACCTGATCGTCGACGCCATCGGTACCGGCGCCGTGCCGAAGTACAGCGATGTCCAGGGCAAAGGGACCTACGATGTGACCGACGAACACCAGCTTTCCGTACTCGGCATCGGCGGTTTCGATACGATCGACATCAAACCAGACGACTCGGATGAGGATGACAACTTCACCGACGTCGCCATCGATCAGCAGGTGCTGGGCGCCAACTGGCGGTGGTTGTGGAGTGCCAAGGGGTACGCCAACACATCCGTCGCCTTCAGTCGGGGCAGCTTCGGCCTCGACGTTACCGACGGTGACAGCGGCGTCGTCATTTTCGGCAACGACTCGCAGGAGAAGGAGTTGGTCCTGCGCAGCAACTTCCACTACCGGGCCGGAACCGCCACCGAACTGGACTGGGGGCTGGTCACGCGTCGGCTGTTCTCCGACTACGTCCTGTTCGCCAAGACCGACACCAACCGCGTCGGGCAGACCACGGATGAGGTGCGGGTGGGCGAGGGGGTAGAAGCCACCAAGGTGGGACTGTTCGCCAGTGTCGGTCAGCGCCTGACACCACGTCTGCGTCTGACTGCCGGTCTCCGTTTCGACTACTTCGACCTGAACGAGGAATACGACCTGGCGCCTCGTCTGGGGTTGACCTACGACATCGACGACCGCACCAGCATCAGCGCCGCCACCGGGATCTACTATCAGAACCTGTCGCCCCTGCTGGTGGTGCAGCACGCCGACAACGGTCAACTGGAAAACCCGCGAGCCGACCACTATGTCGTGGGGTTGCGTCGACGCCTGACGCCGAGCGTGCTGCTGACCATCGAAGGGTATCTCAAGAACTATACGCAGCTGCCCTTCGATCCAGATGACCCGACGGAATCCCTCATCGACAGCTACGCCACCTACGACACTCCCACGCCGGGTCGGATCGTCGGCGGTGGGGAGGCCACATCACACGGCTTCGAGGTCCTGCTGCAGAAGAAGATGGCCACCAACCTGTACGGCACGGGAAGCTATTCCTACTCGGTGTCGAAGTACACCGACCTGGGCGGCACCGAACGCAACCGCAGCTTCGACAATCGTCACCTGTTCTCCGTCATCCTCGGATACCGGCCTTCGGACCGGTTGGAGTACAGCCTGCGCTGGGCTTTCGCTGGCGGTCGTCCGCGTACGCCCTTCGATGTGGAGCAGTCCCGCCAGCTGGGAACTGGCATCATCGACAGTGGCCGGGTCAACTCAGAGCGACATGCCGTCTACCACCGTCTCGATCTGCGCGTCGATCACCGCAAGTATTTCAGCCGCTTCAACCTCGTCTCCGTCTTCTCGCTGCTCAACGCGTACAACCGGGCCAACGTCTTCGCCTACTACTGGGACGATGACAGCGAGACTGTGGAGCGCATCGATCAATGGGCCTTCCTGCCGATCGGAGGCTTCGAGCTGGAGTTCTGAACTACAGTCCTCATCGAGCCGTGGCGAGCCCCGTCTGCCACTCCCTGCCCCGCATACCGGCGTAGACCATGTAGAAGGTGTCGCCGATGCTGAAGACCTGCGGCGTCAGAATGCCGTCGCAGTCCCAGGCGTCACGATCCGGCGACGGCGACAGGATGGGGTTGTGCGGGTTGGGCTCGAAGGAGCGGAAGTCACGGGTGCGCACATGCCCGATGCGCCAGACCTCGCCGTCGGTGCCGCCGTAGAAGATGTGGTAGTACTGCGGTCCCTTGAGGATCTCGGCCTCGCGCACGCCATGGCTGTCCCAGGTCTGCCCCGTGCCGCGGAACACGGGGTTGGCGGTGTCCTTGGTGACGACTGAGGGATCAGCGGTCGGGGCGGTGGCGTGGCAGAGGGTGTGGCCCTCTTTCGCTTCGCCCGTGTAGAGGATGTGGATGGTGTCACCGTCGATGGCAACGGAGGGATGTGACGAGCCCTGCTTCTCGTGCTCGGTGTCGGCGGCGATGACGGGGGTCCGGCATACACGCGTCCATTGACCGAAGTCACCGTCACTGACCAGCAGCCCCGTCTGCTTGGGGATCCGGCGCCGACGGCCCAGGTAGTAGCAGTAGAGGCGGCCATCGGCGGGATTGTGGAAGGGGAAGGGGTACTCGATGGTGAAATCGTCGAAGCCCTCTTCTTCCGAGGGCAGCAGGATCGGGTTCCGCGGGTCGTGGCTGACCCGTGCGGGGTCGCTTGCCGGCGCCGTGCTGTGCATGAGCACCCAGTAATTGTCCTGCCTGCGGCGGGACCACAGATAGTGCACGGTGTCCTGCTCGACGAAGGCGTGGGTTGCAGCCGCCCACTCGGGTGGCTCGCAGGCGATGATGGGATTGATACTCTCGAGTCGATCGAATCGGGCGAAGGTCTCGAAGGGGATGGGGTCGCTCACAGGTCCTCCGCAGGGGATGGGTTATCTCTCGAGGGCTGCTGCCCGTGCAGCGCTGGACCGTGCCGGTTCGGCCAGCCCCAGTCTCTGGAAGACGATGGCGGCGTCGCTGAACAGACGTGCATCCCGCGACTCCGGGACGGAGGACAGGGACTGTTGCACCAGGTGCAGCGCCGCATCGTGTTGCCCCTCGTCGACCAGAGACCGGGCGCCACGCACCAGGGCGCGGGCGAAGACGTCACGGGCCGCCCAGCGCATGTTGGCGCCGCCCGTATCCAGCAGTTGAACGCTCACACGGGGGCCGGCCCGGCGCAAGTCTCCGAACCCGGAGAGCGGCACGTACAACGCGTCGAGGTCATCGTAGCGCGGCGACGCCGTGTCGGTGCCGTCGCCGAACCGGGCTTCTGGCCCCACAAGTTCGGCCAGCTGGTCAGTCAGATCCGTCGTACGGGTGGAGAAGCCCAACTCGTGTGCGTGGGTGACGACGCCGTCACAGCCGAATCCCGTGACCGTCGACTGCGACCCTGCGGCCAGATCCTGGTTGCCCGTCTGCACGACAAAGGAGACGAAGGGGACCGGGGGCGGCACACGGTCGAGCACGGCCAGGGCCTCACCGACGGATGGTGTGTCTTCCGTGCGCGCCAGCTGCGAGATCTTCCACCAGATATCCTCGAAGGTGCGCGACGGCGGATCGCCGGCCCAGCCGCCGAAGTTGCAGAGGACCGATCCCGCCGGCACGTGGGTCGCCATCCATCCGGCAGCCTGCACGCGGGTATCAGGCCGCCAGCGCAGGTCGGCGATACGGGTCGATCCGTAGAGGGAAGGCACCAGCACAGCCAGGGCCGCCAGGGGTGCCCAGCGACCGCACCGGCGGCAGGCGATGGTGATGAAGACGGCGGCCAGCGGCGTCAGGGGGAGGGCGTAGCGGACGTAGGTCAGCTTGGCCGAGCCGATGACGACGAAGTAGAGGAGGAAGGCGGCGGCAACACCCAGCTCTCCCGGGCGACGACGTTGCACCGCCAGGGCGAGACCGGCCAGGCACAGCGCCAGTCCAGCCGGGCCGTAGGCCGTCCACAGCGACAGAGACAGGTGACGCCACCAACCGGGTGTGGCCGCCACGGTCCCCGGTGATACGTGTTGCCACAACTCGGCAAAGCCGCTGGTGAAGGTTGCCGAATCGAGCAGTACGCCGGGGGTGGTCAGCAGGAAGACGGCCGTCGCGCCGGCGGCCGCTGTCGCCAGGCGGACATCGACCAGGGACCGTCGGCACGTCAGGTGGACGACCGGCACGGCCACCGCCACCAGGGCTCCCTGGTACTTGAGGGCAGCCGCCAGGCCGATGAGGACGCCGGCGAGCAGGTAGTGGCGCACATCATCCGTCGACTCGAGTCGAGCCGCCGCCCACAGCGCCAGGACGAAGAGCAGCGCCATCGGCACATCGGCGCCGGCAACGGGGCTCTGACGCACATGGATGACACAGACGGCCATCAGACCCGCGGCCGTCAGCGCCCCCGCTCCGAGCCTGCGGGCGAGCAGGCCGGTTGCGGCTACGGTGGCGACGCCACAGCCAACACCAACGACCCGTGCCACCGCCAGCGCCTGTTCCGGGAACCAGAAGTAGCGCAGCAGGGCACTGGCAGCGAAACCATCCCCCTCGCCGGCCACGGCAAGGTGCACTGCATTGACGGTGGCCAGCAGGTAGTAGGACAGGTGCGGGTAGTAGAAGACGGGGGGCGTATACTCACCGAGCAGAACCAGCAAGGGCCAGAAGACGAAGTTGTATTCGTCCGGATGCCAGGCGGCGATGTCCGGGCTGATACCGGGCCAACGCAGGGCCGCTGCCAGCAGCAGGAGGCCAGCCCCCATGGCTGGCTGTCGCCAGCCGGCGGCTGCCCCGTGATTTTCCTCAACCGGTGTGTCCTCGCTGTGGGCTGGCATCTGAGGCAATATGGACGTGCGATCCGGGCGCGCCAAGACGAGATCGCGAGAGCGGAGAGGTTCAGGGCTGCGCTGAACGCCAGCGATCCCGAGGGAGCTGATACTCCGAGCGCTCGGGCCAGAACCGACCGTCCCTGCCTCTGCCGGGCGACAGTGACAGGGCGTGGGAGAATCCCAGGCTTTCAAGCAGGCGGATGGAACGAGCGTTCGTATCCACGCTGCGAGCGTTCAGCTCCGACAGACCGAGGTCAGCAAAGGCGAATTCGACCATGGCCCGAAGGGCCTCGGTGGCGTATCCCCGTCCCCAGACTTCCGGGTTCAGCTCGTAACCGACGTCCGCCGTGGTGGCATCGACGGTCGTACGGCGGACACCGCAGCTGCCGATCAGTACACCTGATTCACGCAACTCGAGGGCGAGCTGCCAGCGCCAGCGGGGCAGCTCCCGCTGCCAGCCGATGAAACGCTCGACGAGATCACGAGTGTCCTGGATCGACATCCTCTCTACAGGGTAGTGCTCCAGGTAGCGAGGATCGACGTGCCACACATACATGGCGTCCGCGTCGGTCGTTTCGATTTCGCGCAACCTCAGTCGCTCCGTGTGCAGTTTCACGGATGGTCCCCTACCATTGTGTCCTGTCAGCACCACCTAATCACAGGAGTAGAGCCATGGCCTACTGGCTGGTGAAGTGCGAACCCAGCGAATGTTCCTTCGATGAGTTGAAGACCCGTCCGAAGAGTACGGGCCACTGGCGGGGTGTGCGCAACTATCAGGCACGCAACACGATCCGCGACGGTATGAGCAAGGGTGATCTGGCCTTCTTCTATCACTCCAACTGCGACGAGCCAGGCATCGCCGGAATCGTCACGATCGTGAAGACGGGATATCCCGATCCGAGCCAGTTCGACAGGAAAGACCGGTACTACGACGAGAAGTCCAGCGCCGAGGAGCCGCGCTGGTATTCCTTCGACGTAAAGTGGAAGAAGAAGCTCAAGACGTACGTCCACCTGGCTGACCTCAAGGCAGACGAGAAGCTCGCCGACATGAAGGTCGTGCAGAAAGGGCAACGACTGTCGATCCAGCCGGTGACGGAGAAGGAGTGGAAGCGGGTGTGTCGGATGGGGGGCGTGACGATCTAGAAGCTCGTACTCGCCTCGTGCCGGTGCCTGCTCGGTAGGTCGGGTTAGCCCTCCGGCAAGTCGCCAGCCAGCAGGCTGCCAATGGTCTGCCTAAGCACCGGTAGCTTCGTCAACGCTACGTCCCAGACTATATCATAGTCCACCCCGAAGTACCGATGGATCAGGATGTCCCGCAGGCCTGCCATGGCGCGCCAATCGACCTGCGGGGTCCGTCCTCGGAAGTCTTCGGGCAAGGCCTTGCTGGCTTCGCCGATTATCTCAAGACTGCGCACAACGGCCCTCTTTACTGTCTCGTCTTGCAGGAACTCTTCCTGCGACTGCCGGCCTACATGAGAGGCAACGAAATCGCACTCGTCAGCGATATGCTGCAGCAAGTCACGCGGCGAGGTCGGCATATTCCGCTTCCCGCAGTATCCGGGGGCCGATGTGGGGGCTGAGCGACTCGAGAGTGAGGAGTTCTACGCGCCTGTCAAGGAGGTCCTCCAGAAAGAGCGCAAGGCCCATGAAATTGTCGAAGGTCTTGTGGGCGGGAACGAACTCAACAAGCAGATCCACATCGCTATCAGTGGTCGCCTCGTCACGGACGAATGAGCCAAACAGGGCCAGGCGTTTAACCTGGTATTCCCCAATGGCGTGTCGGTTCTCTGACAGTAGTCTGAGAATCTCGTGTTTGGTCATTCTGATCGACATATCAGCAAGGGTATAACGAGAATGCCGTCCGCGCCAAAGGCCAGATGGGGCCGGACCGTGCGCAGACGAACTCTTCACTCACGGTCACCCGCTGATCCGCGTCCTCAGTCACGGTACGGGTCGTGTGTTTCCGGCCCTGCCATGGCCACGCCGAGGGGCTTGAGGGTGTGCAATATTCGGATCGAGTCCTCGTGATGGGCCAGCACCTCGGGCAGGCGTTTGTAGCAGTGCGGTGACTCGTCGGTGCCGGCGCCGCGCAGTTCCACGCCCCAGTCACGGATCCAGTCCTCCATCATCTGGCGGCTGATCTTCCCCTCCTTCTGTACGACGGGGATCATGGGTCCCCGCTTCTTCGGCTTTTTCCAGCGAACCCGACCCGCCGCCGCCGTGCGCGACATGACCCGGCCGGCGCCATGCACCGTCGATCGATACCCCCGCGCCGCCGCTTCGGAGTCGACACCCTCGACGATGACGGAGATGTCACCCATGGAACCGCCGATGAAGCCGCGTTGGCCGGGGTACGCCGGCGTGGCGCCCTTGCGCACCACCCAGACCTCCCGATCGTCGTGCTCTTCGAGCCAGGCGAAGTTGTGGTGGTTGTGGACCTGTTCGACGATGGGGACGCTCAGCAGGCTGCAGACCTTCTCGCAGACCCAGTCACGACCGGCGTAGGCGTAGCGCCCTGCGAGCTTCATGCAGGCGATGTACTCCTCGCCGACCTGCGAGTCGACATCGAACAGCACGGGCGGCGCGTGGAAGTCGTTGGAGCCGCCGCCGAGCTTCATGAAATGTGTCGCTAGTGCTCTGTTAAAGAGT
>Ga0187827_10000192_pt1 | contig 95047 bp, 92 predicted proteins | sample ETNtaG_39_FD_167969 | JGI IMG/M metagenome (GOLD analysis project Ga0187827, IMG submission 167969) | Marine microbial and viral communities from oxygen minimum zone, Eastern Pacific Ocean - ETNP2014_SV_150_PacBio MetaG (Illumina Assembly) | ecosystem: Environmental > Aquatic > Marine > Hypoxic... | reverse complement strand
CGAAGTCGTTTTCCTCGTGCATCCAGACCAGAGCGAGCAGGTTTCGGCGATGGTCGACAAGTACCGTACCCTGATCGAAAACAACGGTGGACAGATACATCGTCTGGAAGATTGGGGCCGGCGGCAGCTGGCTTACCTGATTGGCAAGGTACACAAGGCCCACTACGTGCTCATGAATATTGAGTGTGACCAGGTCACCATCGATGAAATCACTAACATGTTCAAGTTTAGCGATGCAGTGATTCGCAATCTGGTCATCAAGATGGACCGTGCGGTGGTCGAGGCGTCTCCGTTGGCGCAGTCTGCTGATGATGGCGAGTCTGTCGAGGATGAAGCGTTGCCGTCTGAGACTGAGGCGAGTCCCGCTGATACGGTGGTTGCAGACAGTGCAACTGTAGCTGGGGTAGAGGCCGAAGTAACGGCTGGTGAGTCGACAGAGGTGCCGGCAGAAGATCTTCACGATGTGCAGGCTAATAATGGTGACGAGACAGCAGCCGAGATCGCGACTCAGGCCGCCGAAGAAAATAAGGAGGTTACCTAATGGCGAGATTCAGTCGTCGCCGGAAATATTGTCGATTTACTGCCCTTGGCGTAGACCAGATCGATTACAAGGACTTGGATACGTTGCGGGGCTATGTTAGCGAAACTGGCAAGATCATCCCGAGTCGCAACACCGGTACCAAGGCACGTTACCAGCGTCAACTTGCCAGCGCGATCAAGCGAGCCCGGTTCCTGGCATTACTACCGTACAGTGACCAGCACTGACAGGAGTTCAGGCGATGGAACTTATACTGTTGGAAAAAATTCAAAATCTTGGAGACCTGGGTGATTTGGTCAAGGTCAAGGCCGGATATGGTCGCAATTACCTGGTTCCTTATGGCAAGGCTGTTCCGGCGACCGCAGCTGCCAAAGATGAGGTCGACAAACGGCGGCGGGAGTTAGCGAAACTCGATGCTCAGCGCCACGATGCTGCACAGGCAAAAGCGGTCCTATTACCTGATAGAGTGAGCGTAACCCGCCGGGCCGGGGAAGCGGGCAGGTTGTTCGGCTCAGTCTCGGCTGTTGATATCGTGGAACTGCTGCAGGCTGCGGAATTGTCCGTACAGCGGGCCGAAATCGACATGCCGATGGGGCCAATAAAGGAGCTGGGCGAGCACCAGGTCAATGTCATCCTTCACCCGGAGATACAGCGACCGCTTACGGTTGTCGTGGTGCCAGAAGAGGTCCCGGAAATTGCGCCGGGCGAGGCATCGGAAGGCTTATCGGCAATTGCGCCGCAACCGGTAACCGAATCCGGGGACTAAAGCGGCAGGCTATTGTTGCCCGTGGCCGGGCGGTAAAGACCGGCTATTGCCGCCGTTGCCGTAGCCGGAAGTCTGCGATACTCTGCAGATTCCGAGCCTGCCAGTGCTGAACCGTCAAATCGGGCGCTAAATGCAGAACCCCCAACCCGCTACTACCGCCGCACCGTCGATCCTACGGCTGCCACCGCAGGCGCAGGAGGCGGAACAGTCGGTCCTGGGCGGCCTCTTGCTTGATTCCCGTCGTTGGGACGAGATCGCTGAGACCGTAAACGCCGAAGACTTTTACGCTCGCCCCCACCGCAAGATATTTAGCGCGATCCAAGCGTTGCACGAAGCAGGGGAAGCGGTCGATGTGGTAACGACTTCGGAGTGGCTGGCAAACAATGGCATCCTTGAGAAAGCCGGAGGGCTGCCTTATCTGGGCGAATTAGCCAATAACACTCCGGGTACGGCCAACGTTATGGCTTATGCGCGGATTGTTCGGGAGCGTTCGGTTCTCCGGCGCCTAATCGATGCAGCCTCCCAGATCTCGGAAAAAGCTTACAGTCCAGATGGTCTCGATATTGGCGCGCTCATCGACTACGCCGAGAAACTGGTCTTCGATATTTCCGAGTCTGACCGTCGCCAGACACCGGGTTTCCAACCTTTACAGGGACTGTTAACTCAGGCTGTCGACCGGATCGAAGAACTGTATGAATCCGATGAGTCCATTACCGGGGTACCTACCGGGTTTAAAGACCTTGACGAATTGACTGCAGGCCTGCAAAGGGCAGATCTAGTGGTGATAGCAGGTCGCCCTTCGATGGGTAAGACCAGCTTGGCGATGAACATCGCCGAAAACGCGGCAGTTGGCAGCAAGTTGCCGGTCGCAGTATTCAGTATGGAGATGCCGGGGCAGCAACTGGCGATGCGGATGCTTGCCTCCCTGGGGCGGATCAATGCCCACCGAGTTCGCACCGGCCGGCTGAGCCAGGAAGATTGGCCGCGGCTGACCTCAGCGGTCGGGTTGCTGGACGAGGCCCCGGTTTTCATCGATGACACTCCTGCGCTGACACCGTTAGAGTTGCGTTCACGGGTTCGACGTTTGACTCGAGATAAAGGTCAACTCGGCCTGATCGTGGTCGATTACCTGCAATTGATGCAGACCGGGGACAACAGCGAGAATCGCGCGGTCGAGGTCGCAAATATTACCCGTGCGCTGAAAGTCCTTGCTAAGGAATCCATGGTTCCGGTGGTAGTGTTGTCGCAGCTCAATCGTGGCCTTGAGCAGCGCCCCAATAAACGCCCAATCATGTCGGATCTTCGGGAATCGGGCGCCATTGAGCAAGACGCTGATGTCATTGTCTTTATCTATCGCGACGAAGTTTATAACGAAGACAGCTCAGACAAGGGCACGGCGGAGTTGATCGTTGCAAAACAGCGGAACGGCCCAATCGGGACCGTGCGTCTGACCTTCCTTGGCGAGTACACCCGCTTTGAAAACTACGTCGCGGCCTTTGCCGATTCGAGGTATTAATGCAATGGGGGACGGCGGCGGTCATTGACCGCCAGGCGCTGCAGCATAACTGCCGGCGGGTCCGAGAGTTGGCGGGAAGTGTGTCCGTTGCGGCCGTGATTAAGGCTGATGCCTACGGCCATGGCGCAGCAATTGCGGTACAAGCGATGGTCGATTATGTTGACGCATTTGCGGTCGCCACGGTGGCGGAAGGGGTTGCGTTGCGTGAGACAGGCTACCAGGGGTCGATCTGGGTATTGATGGGTTTCGCCGATCCTGATGAGCAACGTCTCTGCCTGGAGCAGCGACTGTACACTGTGATCAACCACCGCAGGCAATTGTGCGAACTCGGCTTTGCGAGCTCGGCCCGGCTCGGGATCATCCCTGAGATTGATACCGGGATGGGCCGGCTAGGTCTAAACCCCCAAGGCGGCGAACTGCAGGAACTCGCGAGTAATGGCCGGGTTGAGGTGATTGCGGTGATGTCGCACCTAGCGGGTGCTGACGAGGGAAATCACGTACAGGTACAGAGGCAGTACCGCGAATTCATCGTGGCGAGCGCCGTTTTCAAGGCGCCACGCAGCCTTGCTAATTCTGCAGCGACCCTGGATTGGCCGCTGACTCATCTGGACTGGGTTCGGCCAGGAATCATGCTTTACGGGGCGGTACCGCACCCGGGGCGGACCGGTGCAGAATTCAACCTACGCCCGGCCATGCAGTTGTTGGGGCGTTTGCAAGGGATACGGCGGATGCGTCGGGGCGATACTGTCGGTTATGGTAGTGAGTGGACCTGTCCCGAGGATATGCCGGTAGGGCTGGTCAGGTGCGGATATGCCGATGGCTACCCCAGAAAAGTTGGCGCTGGGGCATTCGTGTGGCTGGCTGGAAAGGGCTGCCCGCTTATCGGCCGGATATCAATGGACTCGCTGTGTGTCGACCTACGCGGGGCAGGCCAGGTCGAGTCGGGAGCAGAAGTGGAATTGTGGGGTCCAAATATTCCAGTGGAACAGGTCGCAGCTTGGGCCGGGACGATCCCTCATGACTTGTTGTGCGGAATCGGTCCGCGAGTGCAGCGGCTGGTTATCTAATGGCACGCAGCGGGAGTCGGCTGATCTACGACTGCGAGGCTTGTGGCGCGCAGTTCGGGAAATGGAGTGGCCAGTGTCCCGACTGCAACGGCTGGAACACATTGGCGGAGCGCTCGCCATCGCTCGCTCGGGGCCTACGTTCGGGCCCCGGGGTGTCGCTGCCCCGGCCGGTGACACTCGCTTCAGTTCGGGCTGGACAGGTCGAGCGAACTCGAATCGGCCTGTCTGAACTGGACCGAGTTCTCGGCGGCGGCTTGGTGCCCGGTTCAGTTGTGTTGCTTGGGGGTGAGCCGGGTATCGGTAAGAGTACGCTGGCCTTACAGTGTTCCGCCCTGGTCGCGGTCTCGCAGCGCACGCTCTATGTCTCGGGCGAGGAGTCACTGGAACAGTTGGGGCTGCGGGCCCGGCGGATGGAACTGGAGCATGCCGAAGTGCCGGCAATGGCAGAAAATCGATTGGAATTGGTACTGGCTGCGGCCGATCAGGAGGCGTGTCAATTCCTAGTAGTGGATTCCATCCAGGCTTTGTACAGTGAACGGGTCGAATCTTCACCCGGCAGTATCAGCCAGATTCGCGAATGCGCAGATCAGCTGATCCGTTTCGCCAAAAGATCGGGTACAGCGCTGCTCCTGATCGGGCATGTGACTAAAGAAGGGGTCTTGGCCGGGCCAAAGTTGTTGGAGCACCTGGTCGATACGGTGCTCTATTTCGAAGGTGATAGCGGTAGCCGCTACCGCCTGGTCCGGGCTTTCAAGAACCGGTTTGGTGCAGTTAATGAAGTGGGAGTGTTCGCCATGACTGATCGTGGCTTGAAAGTGGTCAGCAATCCATCGGCGATTTTTCTATCCCGTGGTCGGGTAGACAAGCCGGGAAGCATGGTCATGGTAACCCAGGAAGGCACCCGTCCCCTGCTGGTCGAGGTGCAGGCACTGGTCGACGGCTCATCTTTGGCGAATCCCAGGCGGTTGTGCGTGGGGCTTGATGGGAATCGGCTAGGCATGTTGCTGGCCGTACTGCACCGGCATGGCGGTATCGCACTCGCCGGGCATGACGTTTTCATAAATGTTGCGGGCGGCGTACGGGTCACTGAGACAGCGGCTGACGTAGCCATGGTTGCAGCGGTCGCATCCAGTCATTTTGATCGAGTAATTCCTTCTGATACCGCGTGCTTCGGAGAGCTCGGACTGTCAGGAGAAATCAGGCCGGTACAAAAAGGAGAGGAACGCCTCGCCGAGGCGGCGAAACTGGGGTTTAAGAGAGCTCTGATTCCGCAGGCCAACCGTATTCGAAAGCCGCCGGCTGGCCTCGAGATAGTACCGTTGCGGACGGTCTCTGATTTGCTGGAACAGATCGATACCCCATAACAGTACGGCAATACCCGCCGAGTAACAGGCTCCGGTTAATTCTCCTTCGCAGTTCTGGGGCCAAGTGCAATGCTGTTAGATATCGCGAAGCAGTTGATTAATACCCACCTTTGCCCGTGTTTTTTCATCCACTTGTTTTACGATCACCGCACAGTACAGGCTGTGTGAGCCATCGCTTGCCGGTAGTGACCCTGATACAACCACGGAACCAGCTGGGATGCGACCATAGTTAATTTCTCCAGTCGAACGATTGAATATTCTGGTGCTTTGCCCTAGATAGACGCCCATTGAAACTACCGAGCCTTGCTCAACGATAACACCTTCGACAACTTCGCTGCGTGCACCGATAAAACAGTTGTCCTCGATGATGGTAGGCGCTGCTTGCAAAGGTTCCAGCACGCCACCGATGCCGACCCCGCCGGACAGATGCACGTTTTTACCGATCTGGGCACAGGAGCCTACTGTTGCCCAGGTGTCGACCATGGTGCCACTGTCAACAAAGGCGCCTATATTCACATAACTGGGCATTAAGATAACCCCGGAACCAAGGTAGGCCCCACGGCGCACCATAGCTGGTGGCACAACCCGGACTCCACCAGACTCGAACTGGGCCCGATCATAGCTAGCGAACTTGGCCGGAACCTTGTCGAAATAACGGGTTTCCCCGCCGTCGAGCGTTTCATTTCCACGCAGCGCGAAGAAGAGCAAAACTGCTTTTTTCAGCCACTCGTTCACTACCCAGCCTTGCTTGCTGGGTTCTGCGACCCGCAGGTCACCGCGGTCGAGCAGGGTAATAGTTTGCTCGATGGCATCGGCTACTTGTGGCGGAAAATCACCGCCATAATCGGCTCGGTTGGCAAAGGCGGTCTCTATGACCGATTTCAGGTCGTTCATTATGAATGCCCTATAAATAACTGTTAAACCGTTAACTTGTATTAGACGCTGGTAACGCTTGTACGATTTTTCGGGCAACGCGGGCCCGCTGCGCCGGGTCCCTCACCGGGCGATCATCGCGATCTGTGATGTAGAAAATATCTTCTGCGCGCTCTCCGAAAGTGCCAACCTTGGCGGTGACCAGTCGGATTTTGCTGGAGAGCAGCGCATTGGCGACCTGGTAGAGTAATCCGGGTCGATCCTGGGCGACAACTTCCATTACGGTGCTGCCGCCACTTGGCAGATCGGTGAAGCGCACGGTAGTTGCGATAGGGAAATGCTTAAGTGTACGCGGCAATTTGACCTGGCCGGGGTCGCGGGCAGGTTCGGGGTTGAGGATTTGTGCACGGATTCGGGACAGGCGCTTTTCTTGGGCCGCAGCCCCGTGTGTGTATCCGGGGCCCAGCAGCACTACGAACATGAGCATGAGCAGGTTGGACTGTAGCCGGTGGACCCGGGCGTCGACAATGTTCATATTCAGGCGATCGAAACCGGCAGTAACGTCGGCAAGCAGGCGGTCTGAGTCGGCACTACAAATAAAGACCCGCAGGGTGCCGGATGAGGGATCGGCGCGAGCGTCAACCAAGGGCAGTTCAGCCGCCTTAGCATTTAATAGCGCGGTCGCGTGCCAGGCAATCGATTCGGGGGTATTCCGCACGAAGTAGTCGGAATCGAGCAATTGCCAGAATTTTTGCGCGGCAGCAATCGTCCGAGCATCGGCGTGCATAGCGGCAAGAGCTTCTTGCTTGAGATCAGCCATTTTCTCGTCTAGCTGGATCGGGCTGCCCGTGCCCCGGCGCAGCGCTCGAGTGGTCTCGTTATAAAGGTCCATCAGCAGTTTTCCTTTCCACTCGTTCCAGACTTGTGGGCCGGTGCCACGGATGTCGGCGACGGTCAGAAGGTACAGGTTATCGAGGTGATCCTGATCACCCACTTCGTTGGCGAAGCGGTCGATGACTTGTGGGTCGGAGATATCTTGACGCTGTGCAACCCACGACATCAGGAGATGTTTGCGCACCAGCCAGGCAACGAGATGGGCATCGTATTCGCTAAGGTCATGTAGCTTACAGAAGCGGTAGGCATCCAGTTCACCCAAGGCCGAATGATCGCCGCCCCGCCCTTTGGCGACGTCGTGGAAAAGTGCTGCAAGGTAGAGGCGATGTTTCTTGAATAGACTCTGCATCAGGCTACTACAGAACGGTAATTCATCGGCGTGCTCAGGTACCTCCAGCCGCCGCAGATTGCGCAACACGAACAATAGATGGGCATCAATGGTGTACACGTGAAAAAGGTCATGCTGCATCTGGCCGACAACGCGGCCGAACTGTGGAATATAAGCGCCGAGAATCCCGTATGCGTTCATCCGTCGGAGGATGCGGGTCTGGCCGCCGGCAGCTTTTATGATTTCCAAAAAAAGGGAGCGACAGCGTATGTCTTGGCGAAACGCGGTATCGATTAGAGGGATACTGGCCTGGATGTGGCGGATAGTGCTGGCACGGATTCCTCGTAGACGGTGATCCTGTTGCAAAAGGGCGAACGCTTCCATTATCGCGAAGGGTTGGCGAGAGAAGACGTCGGCGCGGGCCAGTTCGAGAAAGCCATCGACGGCACGGAAACGTCGATTGATACGCAAAGTGCGCCGTTTTCCCGGGTGCAAAATAGCTTCTTCGAAATGTTGCAGCAGTATTTCATTGAGCACCCTTAGTTCTTTAACCGTACGGTAAAATCGCTTCATCAGTTTTTCTACCGCCAGTTCGGCTGAGTCCTGATAGTGCAACTGCCTGGCAATCTCATGCTGAAAATCAAACAGTAAGCGATCCTCAGACCTGCCGGAAAGGAAGTGCAGCGCGTTGCGTAGTCGCCACAGCAAGTTGCGGCCGCGAACTAGAGTTCGAACCTCTTCTTCAGTCAGGAATCCGTGTTCGCTGAGATCATGTAAGTTAGAGGTGCCGAAATAGCGTTGGGCTACCCACTGAATGGTCTGAATGTCACGTAGACCACCTGGCCCCTCCTTGAGATGGGGTTCAAGATTATAGGCGGTGTCGTTGTAACGGGCGTGGCGGGCAATCTGTTCACTGACTTTGGCCTGAAAAAACTTCCGGGCTGGCCACATTTTTCCCGGCCTGATTCGCTCGTACATGCGCTCAAGTAAGTATTCCTCACCAAGAATTAGGCGTGACTCCATCAGGTTTGTAATTACTGTGATGTCTCGCGCTGCCTGCTCGGAGCAATCTCGTAAGGTGCGAACGCTGTGGCCGACCTCAAGGCCGATATCCCAGAGAAGGCGAATAAAGGCTTCTATCAGCCTGGTTTGTGCTGTCTCTGGCTTGCGCTCAAAAAGGATTAGTAGGTCAATATCTGAGCCTGGATGTAGTTCACCGCGGCCGTAGCCACCGGTCGCAATCAAGGCTGCAGGACTAGTAGCGTTAGATCCTGTTTGCGCATAGTGCCAGACAGACCTGAGCAGTTGGTCTATCAGCCAAGCATTAGTAAAAACGATGTCCTGAGCCGAGGCACCGTTGAGGTGGTAGTTTTCTAGAGCGTTACGACCAGAGTCCAGGCATTGTCGAAAACGAGTCAGAGCGTCCGCTGGAGTGAGCTCAACACCGGCAATACCTGCTGGATTGAAGATTTTTCCACGAGCTATGCGCACTATTGCTCTCTCATGAGCGACTGTTGGTGAGGATCTCACAACCCTCGTCGGTGACAGCTATTGTGTGTTCCCACTGCGCGCTTAAGGAATGATCTTTAGTGACGACCGTCCAGCCATCGGATAACAGGCGCGTTTCGGGGCGGCCCGCATTGATCATGGGCTCGATAGTAAAGGTCATACCGGGCACCAGTTCCATGCCGGTTCCGGCGGTGCCATAGTGCAGGATTTGCGGTTCCTCGTGAAACCCTCGCCCGATTCCATGGCCACAATATTCTCGAACTACGGAAAAACCCTGTGCCTCGGCATGCTCCTGTATGGCTGCGCCGATATCACCGAGGCAAGCGCCCGCTCGTACTTGGGCGATACCGCGTTCAAGACACTCCCTGGAGGTAATAATGAGACGGTTTGCGAGGATTGATGGCTGGCCGATCGCGAACATCCGGCTTGCATCACCATGAAAGCCATCCTTGATTACGGTGATATCAATATTGATGATGTCGCCGTTTTTTAGCCTTTTGCCACTTGGGATTCCGTGGCAGATGACATGATTGACACTGGTACAGATGGACTTGGGAAATTCGCGGTAGTTGAGCGGTGCGGGTATGGCATTAAGCTCGTCGACAATATACGTATGACAGGATCGGTCGAGTTCGGCCGTGGTGATGCCGGCCCTTACCTGGGGCGCGATCATATCCAAAACCTGACGGGCTAGTTGTCCAGCGACGCGCATCAGTTCCAGTTCGGCGGTGGATTTGACAGTGACGGGCATGGGAACAGGTGAGGTAGGACAGGCGGCAATGCTACACGATATAGCCGGGTGGCTGCGGCGAGGTCATGGGCCGCGGGCAGACTGGCAGCAAGGCGGTAGAACCGCTAAAATACGCGCCCCCAAATCCAGGTGTGGCAACGACACAGAGCGTCCGGGTGCCTGTGCTCCGATGGTCGGGGCCGGTCGGCGCTGGTGGCCACACCCAAACCTAACCCGAAGGGAGAAATAAATGACTGACGTCTCAATGCGCCAGATGCTTGAAGCTGGCGTGCATTTCGGTCACCAGACTCGGTTCTGGTCTCCGAAGATGAGCCCGTATATCTTTGGTAGCCGAAACAAAATTCACATTATTAATCTAGAAAAATCGTTACCCATGTTTAGGGAAGCGCTGAACTATCTGGGTAGCGTGACGGCGTCCCGGGGAAGTGTAATGTTTGTTGGCACTAAGCGCCAGGCGAGCAAAGCAGTTCGAGAAGAAGCTCTGCGCTGCAACAGCCCGTACGTCGATCATCGTTGGTTGGGGGGTATGCTAACCAACTACAAGACCGTCAAGAACTCTATTTCGCGACTGATCGAGTTGGATGAAATGACGCAAAGCGGAGTAGTAGCTGGCCTAACCAAGAAAGAGGCGTTGATGCTGGAGCGTGAACGTCTCAAGTTAGACCGAAGCCTGTCCGGCATCCGTAACATGAAGGGGCTGCCTGATGCACTGTTTGTGATCGATATAAACCACGAGAAGATTGCGGTTTCGGAGGCGCACAAACTCGACATTCCGGTAGTCGGCATATGCGATTCAAACAGTTCCCCGGAGGGCATCGACTACCCGATACCAGGCAACGATGATGCCATTCGGGCAATCCGCTTATACCTTAAAGCGGCAGCGGATGCTATTTTGGAAGCCCGGGCCACGAGTGTGCCGGTGATAGAGGGCGATGCCGATGAATATGTCGAAGTAACAGGCGAAGCGGCGGAGCCGTCGGCGAGTCCAGTGCCTGTGCCAACACCAGTGCTTGAAGAGGTGCTGGCCAGCCAGCCAGAGGCAGAGCCAGTCCAACCAGTCGCAGTAGCGGCGGCCGATGAGGCGTCGGTCATCGGGTCAGAGGCAGAGTCGGTGGAGCCGGCTGCGATATTGACAGCGGATACAAAAACGCCCGCCGCATCCTGAGCTCGGGAGACGGGCCAGTACAACCGAGGAATATTTCGATGGCAATAACGGCATCACTGGTAAAGGAATTACGCGAGTGTACCGGCGCCGGGATGATGGACTGCAAGAGGGCGCTAACTGATACCGGCGGCGACATGGATAGTGCAGTTGAGTTGCTGCGCAAGAAGGGCGCCGCAAGCGCTGAGAGAAAGGCGGGGCGAATCGCTGCCGAAGGCATCATCGGACAGATTGTTGCCGCTAATGAAAGCAAAGGCGTTATTGTAGAGGTTAATTGTGAGACAGATTTTGTCGCCAAGGATGAATCGTTTAGAAAATTTGTCGATGACATCGCCGCCTGTGTGCTGGAAAATTCACCAACCGATGTAGACGCCTTATCAGCGATGGCACTTGCAGATGGCACCGTCGTCGAGCAGGCCCGCCTGGCACTCATCGGCAAGATTGGGGAAAACGTGACCGTGCGTCGATTTGCCCTGGTCGAAGCGGCTGAGGGGCAGGTCAGTGGTTACGTCCACGGCAATCGAATCGGCGTGCTTACCGTGGTGACCGGTGCTGTGGAAGGGCCATTAGGGCGGGATATTGCAATGCATGTGGCCGCTAGCCGGCCAATGTGTGTTGATGAAACACAAATACCGGTTGAGGTGCTGACAAAGGAGCGGGAGATCTTTGCAGCCCAGGCCGCAAACAGTGGCAAGCCGGACAACATCGTTGAAATAATAATCGAAGGACGAATGCAAAAGTTCGTAAAAGATAATACCTTGTTAGGGCAGCCCTTCGTCAAGGACCCCGATATCACGGTAGCCGAACTGCTCGGGCGTCATTCGGCTGCGGTCAAATTTATGGCTCGCTTCGAGGTTGGCGAGGGACTGGAAAAAAGAACGGACAATTTTGTCGCAGAGGTTATGGCTCAGGCCCAAACCGGCTGAGGCATGGCCAATCAAGGGCAGGGGCGTGGACCCCGATTTCTGATCAAGCTGAGCGGTGAGTCGCTCGGCGGCAGGGCGGGGGTCGGGATAGACCCGGATGCGTTCGCCTTCATAGGGCAAGAACTGACCCTGGCTATGGCCGGCGGTTCCGAATTGGCCGTGGTAGTCGGAGGTGGCAACTTTTTTCGCGGCAACCGTTCGACCGAGTGGGACATCGATCGTGTGGCCGCAGATCAGGTCGGGATGTTGGCCACCGTTATGAACGGCATTTTGCTCCGTGACTGGCTCAGTCGTAATCAGAATGCCGCGACGGCCCTGTTTTCAGCTATTCCCGTTAACTCCGTTGTGACCACTTACCGGGCTACGGAAGCGCGTGCCAAACTGGCGCAAGGCTGTCTTGTAATCCTTGCCGGTGGTACCGGTAACCCGTATTTCACCACCGATACTACCGCCTGCCTGCGCGCATTGGAACTCAACTGTGCGGGGGTCATTAAAGCGACTCGGGTCGACGGCGTTTTCGACGCTGACCCCGAGCAGCAGGCCGATGCGGTACGTTATCAACACCTCGACTTCGACACTGCGATCAGCCGTAGAATCGGTGTGATGGATACAGCAGCATTTGCTCTGTGTCGGGATAACCAGTTGCCGGTGCGGGTACTGGATATCACGGTGCCGGGTAATCTGGCCCGTGCTGTCGAGGGCAAGGTTGTAGGCACGCTGATCAGTTGAATAAATGGAGTTCAGGCGATGATCAAGGAAATTCTGGATGACGCGGAAAAACGGATGAGCAAGAGCGTTGCGGCGGTTAAATCTGAGTTCACGCGCATTAGAACCGGCCGAGCAAGCCCGGCACTGCTGGATCACATCATGGTGGACTATTACGGTAGTTCGGTACCGATTGCGCAAGCGGCGACGGTTGGTGTTGCCGACGCCCGCACCCTCACCATCCAGGCGTGGGAGAAGAACATGGTGCCGGTTATCGAAAAGGCAATACTTGGTTCCGATCTAGGCTTGAACCCCGTTACAGCGGGAGAGGTAATGCGTATTCCGCTACCGCCGTTGACCGAGGAGCGACGGGCCGAGATGGCAAAAGTCGTGAGACATGAGGGCGAAAACGGAAAGGTGGCTGTGCGCAACATCCGCCGGGATGCGATCAATCACGTCAGGGAGTTGGTCAAATCTAAGGAAGTTGGGGAGGATGAAGAAAAGCGCGGTGAATCGGAGATTCAGGTGTTGACCGACCGGCACGTCGGGCAGATCGACTCGCTGGTAAAAGATAAAGAAGCAGAGGTCATGGAGGTTTGAATACGGCCCGCGACCGCAGAATGGCAGTTTTAGCCCATTCATAGGATCACTGCGACGCCAGCCGATTGCCATGCGCACACCCAGGGTTATCCCAGAGCACCTCGCTATTATTATGGACGGCAACGGCCGTTGGGCACAGGCCAGGGGCCGACCTCGTGTAGCCGGTCATCGACGGGGGGTTGAGGTCGTGCGCCGTGTAGTTGGGTTGTGCGGTAAACATGAGATACCTTTTCTCACCCTGTTTGCGTTCAGCAGCGAAAACTGGAACCGGCCAGTAGAAGAGGTGGGGCTTCTCACGCGACTGCTGGTGACATCACTGGACAATGAGGTGCAGCGCCTACATGACAACGGTGTTCGTCTAAAGGTAATCGGCGATTTGGCGCCATTCGGACCAAAGGTCGAACAGATGGTGGCAAGAGCTGAAGAGGCGACCCAGGTAAATACTGCGCTAAATCTGACCATTGCCCTAAATTACGGTGGCCGCTGGGACGTGCTACAGGCGGTACAACGTATCGGTATCGCAACGGCGTCCGGAGAGCTCGACTGTGCCGATGTTGACGAGGAGTTATTCTCTTCCTACCTCAGTACTGCCAATCAGCCTGACCCGGACCTGTTCATTCGAACAGGGGGGGAGCTCCGAATCAGTAATTTCCTGCTATGGCAGCTGGCTTATACGGAGTTATTTTTTACCGATGCTCTGTGGCCAGATTTCGATGAAAAAATATTTCTCGCAGCGCTCGAAGCCTATCGTGTTCGCCAACGGCGCTTTGGACAGACGCGGGAACAGGTGCTTTTGAGTAGTTAACAGCACAGCATGCTAAGAGAAAGAGTCATCACCGGGGTAATTCTTGCAGGCGGTGGAATGTTTTTTATTCTGGCGCTACCGACGACCGCAATAGCCGTAGCCATCGCATTAATCTGCATCATAGCCGGCTGGGAATGGTTGGGCCTCGCAGGTACTGATCGGGCACGAATACGTCTCACTTACGGATGCGCGCTGGTCGGGTTTACCGGGCTTACGTGTCTGTTATTCATACGCTATCCAGCGCTGCTTTTGTTGCCAGCGCTGGTGTGGAGCGTGCTGAGTGCTTGGGTAATAGTTACCCGAGTACGCTCGGTTACGCCGCGCACCCAGGCTGGGCCCATGCTTGGTGCGGTAGTCATCGTGCCCGCGCTTGCTATGGTACCGTTGCTGCACGGCAGCGGGCGACAAGGGCCCACATTGCTACTAGTACTATGCCTCATTGTTTGGGCGGGAGATATTGGTGCCTACTTTGTTGGGAAAACATGGGGTCGGATTGCACTGGCGCCTACTATTAGTCCCGGAAAAACAGTTGAGGGCACACTGGGTGGAGTGCTGGCTGGCACCGCGGTTGGGAGCATCGCATGGTTACTGCTGGTCGAGGTGGATCTGGGACTCGTGGCTTTGGCGGCGACGGTTGCGCTGGTGGCTACGGTATCGGTCGTCGGTGATTTGGTTGAGAGCATGGTTAAGCGGGCCGGGGGACGCAAGGACAGCGGGCATATCCTGCCCGGGCATGGCGGTGTCCTGGATCGGATTGACAGTTTTTTGAGCGCTTTGCCGATATATGCACTCGCGGTAACACTGTGGGCGCCTGATACTCTGACACTGCTGGAGCGTTGAGAGAGGATGGTTCAGCGGATAGCACTGCTTGGAGCGACCGGCTCGATAGGCGCCAGCGCGCTGGAGGTGATTGCGCGACACCCTGATCGCTTCAAGGTTGCAGCCCTTACGGCACATCAGCAGGACGAACGCTTACACGACCTGATTCGACATTATCAGCCGGCGTACGCCGTAATCGGGACAGAGCGCAGTGGCAGACTGAGAGCGGCGCTTGCCGGACAGGGGTTGCCAACTCGGCTGTTGGAGGGTCCGCAGGCGCTAGAGGAGATAGTGCGCAGCGATGACATTGATGTGGTTATCACGGGCATAGTCGGTGCCGTAGGGCTCGGCCCAACCTTGGCTGCTGTTTCAGCAGGGAAACGAGTGCTGATCGCAAACAAAGAGCCGCTGGTGATGCTGGGATCGTTGTTGATGGCGACGGCGCAGACGGCCGGCGCAACAGTCCTTTCTATAGACAGCGAGCACAATGCGGTGTTTCAGTGCCTGCCTGAGAGCACCCAGCAGAGAATCACCGGAGCCGAGGTGACAGATAGTACACTGGCGGCAGCCGATGTTATGGGAGTGACACTGACTGCGTCGGGTGGACCGTTTCTGCATATGCCGGCAGAAGAGCTTGCTTGTGTGACCCCGGCCCAGGCGGCGGCGCATCCTAACTGGCAGATGGGTCAAAAAATTTCGGTCGACTCAGCTAGCCTCATGAACAAAGGCTTGGAATTGATTGAGGCCTGTGTTCTTTTCGGTTTGCCCTCATGCCAAGTCAACGTACTCATTCACCCCCAAAGTATCGTGCACTCGCTGGTTGAATTCAGCGATGGTTCAGTCCTTGCCCAGATGGCGAATCCAGACATGCGCATTCCCATCGCCAACGCGCTGGCATACCCGGAACGAATTGCTTCAGGCGCGCCTGCGTTACAGCTGCAGGCAGTTGGCGCGCTCGAATTTGAGGAACCAGATCCGGTGCGTTTTCCCTGTCTACGACTAGCAAAAGATGCGGCTCGCGCGGGGGGTACGGCACCAGCTATTTTGAACGCCGCCAACGAGATAGCAGTAGCCGCGTTCAGTGCCCGGCAACTGTTATTCCCGGGCATCGCTGAATTGGTGGAGCGCGTACTTCAACGATTGCCGGTGGAATCTGTGATCAGCCTTGATCAGGTGGTGGCGGTCGACCAAATGGCCCGTAATCTCGCCAAGGAGCTTATTAGCAGCGTTGGTGGAAGCGACCAGACGGTTGGTACCGGGAAATACTGATGTCAGGATTCGCCAACAATCTACTGTTTTTTCTCGTGGCTATCGCAGTACTGATCACGTTCCATGAGTTGGGACACTTCGCAATGGCTCGCTGGGCTGGAATCAAGGTTCTGAAGTTCTCGGTTGGATTTGGGCGGCCTATCTATCGACGGGTTTCGGCAACGACGGGTACCGAGTACGCGATCGGCATCCTCCCCTTGGGCGGGTATGTGCGCATGCTGGATGAACGCGAAGGAGAGGTCGAGGGCGAGGAGCTTGTTTTTGCCTTTAACCGTCAGAGCCTGCTCAAGCGGACCGCGGTGGTCAGTGCCGGGCCATTGGCTAATTTTTTGCTGGCATTTCTGCTCTACTGGGGCGCATTGGTGGCGGGCAGTGCTGATCTGGCGCCGGTGGTGGGCGAGGTTGCAGCAGAGAGCGTCGCAGCGCGGGCAGGATTCGCAACGGGAGACCGCCTGCTGGCCGTGGATGGGCGCGCTATCGAGGGGTGGGCAGAGCACCGACTGTACCTGCTCGATCGAGCCCTGCGCCGCAAGGACCTCACATTCCAGGTGATGGGTCTGGATCAGCGGGATAGAAAAATCGCAATTTCCGGCAGTGTTTTCTCCGGCATGGCCTTCAACCCAAGAGTACTGGAACAGCAATTGGGGCTGTTGCCTGAGTTCCCGGTACTGCCTCCGATTGTAGGGGCAGTGATCATAGACTCACCTGCAGCCCGTGCAGGGCTGCAGGCAGGCGACACTATCACCGCCGTAGCCGGGGTACAGACGCCGGATTGGGGCAGCCTGGTACAACGTGTGGCCGGTAACGCCGGCCGGGTGCTCGAGCTATCCGTTATTCGTGAGGGAGTCGTGACAACCCTGTCGGTGGTGCCAGAAGAAGTGATCGTCGAGGGCAGGAAAATTGGGCGTATTGGTATCCAGAGCGCCCCCGGGGTTGATCCGCCGGCGCAACTGGTTCGCGTTCGGTATTCTATTGGGAAAGGGGCCTGGCGCGGGGCGGAGACGACCTGGCTGATGTCTTCGCTGACCATACGGATGGTGGTACGCATGCTTTCGGGCGAGGCCTCGAGTGAGAATCTCAGTGGCCCGGTGGCTATTGCCCGCTATGCCGGCGAATCGGCAAAACTTGGCGTGGTCCAATTTGTGCTGTTTCTGGCGGTCCTTAGTGTCAGCCTGGGCGTGTTGAATCTTCTGCCCATTCCGGTACTTGATGGTGGCCATTTGCTATATTTTGTGATCGAGGCAATCAAGGGCAGCCCAGTATCGGAAACAGTAATGCAGTGGGGGCAGCAGGTTGGCCTCGGTATAATTGCTGTCCTGATGGGCCTGGCAATCTATAATGACATCTTGTCGTTGCTTTTTTGAGCGCGGATAGAACGATGAAAAAAAACTGCCCTGCAAGAGACCTGCTCGCGGCCCTGCTTGTCGTGATGGCGCTGGCGGGTTCGTCGGTAACTCACGCACTGGAGTCGTTCACGGTTGAGGATATACGGGTGGAAGGGGTGCAAAAGATCGACCCGGGCACCGTATTCAACTATCTGCCTGTCAAAGTCGGCGATTTAATTGACGATGGCATTGCTCGGGAAGCCATCAAGGCGCTTTACGCAACCGGCTTCTTTCAGGATATCGAATTGCGGCAGGAGGGCACTGTGCTGATCGTGGTAGTCGTTGAACGACCGTCTATTGCCAGAGTCGAATATTCTGGCAACAAAGATATTCGTGACAAGGCCATTGACGACGCGCTTGCCCAGACCGGTGTCACCGAGGGGCGCATATTCAGCGAGCGACAGCTCGAGCAACTGACTCAGGTGATCCAGGAACGCTATTTTTCGAGGGGCCGATACTCAGCCGAGGTTGAAGCAGTGGCCACTCCATTGGACCTGAACCGGGTCGCAGTGACACTGGAGATAGACGAGGGGCGAGTTGCGCGCATCAAGAAGATCAACATCATCGGCAACGAAAGCTTCTCCGAGAGCGACCTCATCGACGCGATGTTGCTCAGCGAGGAGAGTTGGCACAGCTTCATTACCCAAAGTGGGCAGTATTCCAGTGAAAAATTGCAGGCGGATGTTGAAATACTGCGTAGTTATTACCTCGACCGGGGCTTCATGAAGTTCGAAGTATTGTCCACGGATGTTTCAATTAGCCAAAACAAGCAGGACATCTTTCTTGCCGTCTCCATTTCGGAGGGCGATCGGTATACGGTTGGCGGAATCACCGTTGAGGCGGCAGCTGGTTTTTCGCCAGCAGAGTTGCTGGCCCTGGTCGAGATGCCACGTGGCGAGGCATTTTCACAGCGCGCACTGGTGGCAGCGCGCCTGGCCATAGAGGATCGCCTCGCCGAAAATGGGTATGCATTTGCCAACGTTAATGCGATTCCTGACCTCGACAAAGAACTTAAAGAGGTCAGTTTTCTGTTGGCTGTCGACCCGGGGCCGCTAGTTTACGTTCGGCAGATTAATATCCAGGGCAACGAGATTACACGGGACGAGGTCATTCGGCGTGAGATTCGTCAGTTGGAGGCTTCTGTGTATTCGGCAGCTGATATCCGCCGGTCCAGACAGCGGATACAACGGCTGGGTTTCTTCGACGAAGTTGCTATAGATACTGCGATCGTACCCGGGGCTGTGGATCAGGTTGATCTCAACATTGCGGTTACCGAGAGGTCGACTGGCAACTTTATGTTCGGCATTGGTTACTCGGATGCAGACGGCGCGTTGTTTCAAACGGAGATAGTCCGGGAGAATCTCTTTGGTACCGGGCGTGGGCTGAAATTTAAGTTCGATTATTCCAAGGTAGAGCAGGTTTTCGACATCGAATACCGGAACCCATATCAGACACCCGAAGGCATAAGCCAGGCGTTGTTCTTACGGAAAGACGCAATCGACACAGAACAGTCAGCTAACGCGGACTACACTTCAGACACCTTGGGCGCCGGGATCCGTTACCGAATTCCGATTTCCGAATACAATGCACTTAACTTGAGTGCGGCCTTTGAGCAAATAGCGCTTTCGGAAACGGAGTCAACGCCCGCCGAATATATTTCCTTTATTGATCGGTTTCCCGACAATACTAACGTCAATTTGACTCTTGGTGTGTCGAAGGATACGCGCGACAGCATTTTCTTCCCCGCTGAGGGCTACTTGCGGCGTATTTCTGTGCAAGCGGCGGTGCCGGGCAGTGATCTCGAATATTTCAAGATGTCTTTGCGGGGCAGTTGGCATCGCGAACTACTAGAGAGCGTAGTGCTTGGGCTGCGGGGTGACCTGGGCTACGGCGCAGGTTATCGGGACCAACAGGAACTGCCATTTTTCAAGAATTATTTTGCTGGCGGTGCGAACAGCGTGCGCGGGCACGATGCGCGTTCGCTTGGGCCACGCAGCAGCAATTCGAATAACGATGCACTTGGGGGTAATAAGCGGCTGGTGGGTAACGCGGAAGTGCTTGTGCCGGTGCCTGGCATGGTGGATTCTCCGGACAAGCGGTTGAGCCTATTTTTTGACGGCGGTCAGGTATTTGGCAACGACCAAAGTTTCGATATCAGTGATTTGCGCTTCAGTGCAGGTGTTGGTTTTCACTGGTTCTCACCGGTAGGTCCGATCTCGCTGACCTATGCGCTGCCGTTGAACGACGAGCCGGGCGATGACGTGGAAAAATTCCAATTTACCCTTGGTGCGGTATTTCGATAAGCCGGGGAGGAGATAGATGGCGGCAAGCAAAATAGGTATTTCACTGATCTTAATTTTGGCGGTAACTCTGGGATGGCCAGTCAGTGCGGCTGAAGCCACCAAGATTGGAATTGTTAACCCGGGACAGCTGCTTGAGCGAGCACCCCAGAACATTGCGTCGCTGAAACTACTGGAGGAAGAGTTCCGCCCCCGACACCAGGCGTTGGTAGGGCTGCGGGATCGGATCATACAATTGGACGCCGACCTTGAAAAAAACGTGCTGGTACTACAGGTCACTGAGGCGGAAGCCCGCAGGCGTGAAATTGAAACCCTGAAAAGAAGACTCAAACGCGAACAAACAGAGTATCGCGAAGACTACAATTTGCGCCGCAACGAGGAATTGGCCAAGTTGCAAACTCTGGTGCGTGAGACTATTTTTCAGATTGCGAAAGAGGAGGGTTTCGATTTGATCTTGGAGCAGGCGGTATACGTTAGTGACCGCATCAATCTGACCCAAAAAGTACTAGATCGCCTTACCTCGAACTAGTCGTACACTAGACGGTGCCAAGAAATGGTTGTCGGGCCGATAGGTCCGACGCGTTTATAGGGAATGCAACCCCGAGAGCCTATGATTCAGGAACTCGATATTTGTCAGATTCGCGACATCCTGCCACACCGGTATCCATTCCTTTTGATTGACCGTGTAATCAATGTGGTTCCAGGGAAGCAATTGACGGCGATAAAGAATGTAACGGTCAACGAACCGTTTTTCGATGGCCACTTTCCTCACCGCCCGATTTTCCCTGGGGTGCTGATGCTGGAATGCATTGCCCAGGCCTCGGCGCTGCTTGCCAGCCTGGCTCTTGACGCTCGCGCCAGCCAGAAGAACCTTTATCTGTTCGCAGGCGTTGACAAGGCTCGTTTCAAGCGCCCTGTGGAGCCGGGAGATCAGATGGTCATAGAAGTATCCTTGGCGGCGCACAAGAAGGGCCTATGGCGCTGTTCTGGCCGTATTGAGGTCGATGGCCAACTCACCTGCAGCTCTGATGTGCTGTTTACCCACAGGGCGATCGAATGATAGATGAGCGCGCGTGCGTTCATCCTGATGCGCGCATCGGTTCTGGGGTCAGTATCGGACCATTTTCCCTGATCGAGGCGGATGTGTCTATTGGCGCGGGTTGCACTATCGGGCCGCACGTAGTGGTTCGCAGCGGTACCCGCCTGGGTGAGGAAAACCAGATTTACCAATTCTGCTCCATCGGAGAGGATCCACAGTTTGCGGGCTACGATCACGAACCGACAACGCTCAGCGTTGGCAACCGAAACATCATTCGGGAATACGTTACCCTCAACCGTGGGTCACCGGCCGGCACGGGCCGCACGATCATTGGCGATGATAATTTTCTGATGGCATATGTCCACATTGCCCATGACAGTTTGCTGGGCAATCACACCATTTTTGCAAACGGTGCTAGTCTTGCTGGTCACGTCGAAGTTGGAGATTTCGCGATCTTAGGCGGATTCACTCTGGTGCACCAGTTCTGTCGCCTAGGCGCACACTGTCTGACGGGTATCGGTACGGTTTGTCTGAAGGATGTACCCCCGTTTGTCATGGCAAATGGCAGCACCGCTGAGCTATATGGCATCAATACGCGCGGCCTGCGGCGACGTGAGTTCAGTGAATTCACCATTAGCAGCCTTAAGCGGGCGTACAAACTGCTGTTTAGGTCAGGTAAGGAACTGAACGCTGCTCTCGATGAGCTTGAGCCACATGCCATAGATTGCAAGGAAATCCAGCAACTTGTGGATTTCACCCGTTCCAGCCACCGTGGCCTCATACGCTGAGGCAGTTGGCAGGGGTCAAGTGCTTCGGGTTGGTATTGTCGCGGGAGAAACGTCCGGGGATCGCCTCGGTGGCGGAGTGGTTGCTGCCTTGCGCCAGCGTTGCCCCGAAATTTCGGTGCGCGGCGTTGGTGGGGAAGCGCTTGCGGCTCAGGGTTTGCAGTCTATTTGCAATATGCACGATATCTCCATCATGGGCACGGATGGTTTGTTGGGAAAGCTGCGTCGGGCGCTCGCCGTGCGTCAGCAACTGTACCGTGAGTTCGTGGCTGACCCGCCGGATGTTTTTCTCGGAATAGACGTGCCAGATTTCAACCTTGGTCTAGAGCGACGATTGCGCCGCACAGCCATACCGATCGTCCACTTGGTTAGCCCGACGGTGTGGGCGTGGCGGGCATACCGGCTGCGCAAAATTCGCCATGCTGTAGATCGAATGCTGGTGCTTTTCCCGTTTGAAGAGACTTGGTACCGGGAGCGCGGTGTCGCCGCTACCTTTGTTGGGCATCCGGCGGCCGACGAGACCGCGGCTATAGACCGGGACCAGGCGCGCGCCGAGTTAGCCATCCCGCCGGGACTAAAGATCGTTGCACTGCTGCCGGGCAGTCGAGAGTCGGAGGTCAATCGCCTAGCACCGGTATTTCTTGACAGCGCACGCCTATTGTTACAACGGCATCCACAGCTTCGCTTCATCGTTCCATTTGCCAACCAAGAGGCGAAAAATGAGTTCTTCCGAGTGCTTGGGCATGCTGGGGTGCCTGCTGCGGTTCAATGTATCGACGGTGATGCCCGCACAGTGCTGGCGGCCAGTGACGTTGCGTTACTGGCATCAGGAACGGCAGCACTTGAGGCAGCCCTTCTGCAGTGTCCCATGGTCGTAGCTTACCGAATTTCGGCAGTGTCCTTTCGTCTTGCCAAACTGCTGGCGAGGACCCGTTATGTTTCAATGCCCAATCACCTAGTCGACAGGCCTGTGGTTCCGGAGTATCTTCAACACGAGGCCACAGCGTCGAATCTGAGTCGTGAACTGTCAGAATTCTTGGACGATGATGGACGCCGCTGCCAGGTTCGTAAGGCGCTTGGCGGCATCGCAAACATGCTCCGCAAGAATGCGAATGCGGCTGTGGCCGAACAATTGCTGCAGGTGGCTAGGCACTACCGGTGATGCGTCCCACGGCACTGACGGGCGTAGACGAGGCCGGCCGTGGCCCACTCGCGGGCCCGGTAGTTGCTGCCGCCGTCATATTGCCGGTCACCGGTACCCTCGCAGGGCTTAACGACTCGAAAAGGTTGAGCGCAGAGCAGAGAGAAAGCCTGGCGCTGCGCATTCGTGACTGGGCCAGTTGCTGGTCGGTGGGTGCCGCCACCAGCTCCGAAATCGACCGCTATAACATCCACCATGCTACGCTGCTAGCGATGCGCCGAGCGGTGTTGGGACTGCGGCGATTGCCGGCTTACGTCGTCGTAGACGGGCGGTTTTTCCCACCGATCCCAAGTTCCGGGGAGGCGATGGTAAAGGCGGATCAGAAGGTACCGGCAGTTTCTGCGGCCTCTATTATCGCCAAGACGGTTCGTGATCATTACATGACCAGCCTCGACCAGCGCTACCCAGGCTACAATTTTGCCGCGCACAAGGGGTATCCTACTGCCCACCATGTAGAAACCTTGCAGGTATTGGGCCCATGCCCGGAGCACCGCCAAAGTTTTGGGCCAGTGAAGGCATTGTCGCATCGTTCAATACACCGAACCAGGGCAGGAGATGCTGTTGAGCGTTAATACCGGAACTTTCGTGCACTTGAACGTGCACACGGAATATTCGCTGATTGACGGCGTCGTCCGGGTCAAGGATCTTGCCGAGCAAGCCCGGATTAATCATATGCCGGCAGTAGCAATGACCGATGTTTCCAACATGTACGCAACAATTAAGTTCTACCGGGCTTGCCTAACACTTGGCGTGAAACCGATCTTAGGGCTGGAAGTCGCTGTGCGGCAGAAAGGGGGGAACGGGCCAAGTGGGCAACTAATTCTCCTGTGTCGCAACAATCAGGGTTACCGATTTCTGAGTGAGAGCCTAACCAATGCCTATACTGGCGAGCGGGCGTCACAGGGAATCGTTTTCGACTGTTCGGAACTTAGACGCGGAGGTGGTGACCTCATCGCTATTTCCGGGGGTTTGGAGAGCGACGTCGCCAAATTACTAAAAACCGGACGGCAACAGGAGGCCGAGGCACTGGTTGCCGAATATCAGAGGGTCTTTCCAAAAGGTTATTACCTGGAGGTTTCCCGGACCGGACGGTCGGGTGAGGAGGAAAACACTGCTGAGGTACTGCGTCTCGCGGCACAAACCCATACCCCGGTGGTTGTTACCAATTCGACTAGGTTTCTTCACCGGGAGGACTTTGAGGCCCACGAGATCCGGACCTGTATCAACGAGGGCAGGGTACTTGATGATCCCCGCCGGCCACGGCGGTTTACCGAGCAGCAATACTTACGTACACCTAGGGAAATGCGCGACCTATTTCGCGACCTGCCCGGGGCGATCCAAAACTCCGTAGAGATTGCCAAACGCTGCAACGTGTTTCTCGATTTTGACTCGACCCACATGCCCGAGTTTCAGGTAGCGCCAGATGTTACTGCGGAGACGTTTCTCGACCGAGAGTCAGCAGCCGGCCTTAAACAGTTGCTCGTTTCAGGTGCGATCGAACTGGCAGCAATGGACAGCTACCAGGAACGGCTTGCCCGGGAAATCAAAACCATCGTGGGGATGGGTTTTTCAGATTATTTCCTCATCGTCGCTGATTTTGTGCGCTGGGCGCAGGAAAATGGGATACCGGTTGGCCCTGGCCGAGGCTCCGGCGCCGGTTCTTTGGTTGCTTATGCACTTGGAATAACCCAACTGGACCCAATTAAATACGGGTTACTTTTTGAGAGATTTCTTAACCCAGAGCGCGTTTCATTGCCGGATTTCGATATCGATTTCTGCATGATTGGCCGCGACCGGGTGATCGAGTATGTTGCCGAGAAGTATGGGCGGGAAAAAGTTGCCCAGATCATCACCTACAACACTCTGGCCGCCCGGGCCGTGGTGCGGGATGTTGGGCGGGTAATGGGCCAGCCCTACGGATTCTGTGACACACTCGCTAAATTGATACCGTTCGAAGTCGGCATGACGTTGGAAAAAGCGTTGGTGCAGGACGACGAACTGCGCCGGCGTTACCGTGAAGAGGCCGATGTAACACAATTGATTGACAACGCCAGCCGGCTTGAGGGCATGCCTCGTAACGCTGGTAAGCACGCCGGTGGACTTGTTATCGCGCCGTCAGCGATTTCGGATTTCTCCCCGTTGTACTGGGAGCCAGGGATGGGGCAGGCGGTCACACAGTTTGATAAAGATGACCTTGAGACTATCGGGTTGGTTAAGTTTGACTTCCTCGGCCTACGCACATTGACAGTCATCGATTGGGCACTGGCGGCGATTAATGAGTATCGCCGCCAGCAAGGCGAAGAGCCGGTGCAATTGGGTCAATTGTCACTGGATGATGCCGAGGTATATCGGTTAATTTGCACGGGTCATACCACCGCTTTGTTTCAGCTCGAATCCCGCGGTATGCAAGAACTGATTAAGCGACTCCAGCCAGATCAATTCGAAGAGTTGATAGCCCTGGTGGCGCTATTTCGTCCTGGCCCGCTGCAGTCTGGCATGGTTGATGACTTTATCAACCGTAAACATGGTCGGGAGTCGATCCAGTATCTCCACCCGTCGCTGGAGAAAGTGCTCGAGCCCACTCACGGTGTGATCCTCTACCAGGAACAAGTCATGGAGATCGCCCAACTGTTATCCGGTTATACCCTGGGTGCGGCTGACCTTTTGCGCCGGGCTATGGGCAAGAAGAAGCCTGAAGAGATGGATCGGCAGCGGCGTGGGTTCGTTGACGGGGCTGTAAAACGAGATATAGATGAGAGTGTCGCCAGTTATATATTCGACCTAATAGCAAAATTTGCCGGTTATGGGTTCAATAAGTCCCATTCTGCTGCCTACGCCTTGTTGAGTTACCAGACGGCTTGGCTCAAATGTCACTATCCGGCGTATTTCATGGCGGCAGCATTGTCTGCGGATATGGATCATACCGACAAGATCGTGGTGCTGGTTATGGAATGTCGTTCAATGGGCTTGCAGGTGGAGGCGCCGGATATCAACCGCTGCGGCTACCAGTTTCGAGTCAGTAGCTCCGGCGCTATTGGGTACGGGCTTGGTGCTATCAAAGGGATTGGCGAGAAGGCGATTGAAAATATTCTCGCGGAGCGCGAACAGAACGGGCTTTTCGAAGACCTCTACTCGTTGTGTCGGCGTGTTGACAGCCGGCGGATAAACAAGAAGGCTCTCGAGGCGCTGATCTTCTCTGGCGCACTGGACTCGCTGGAGGCGAACCGCGCCACGCTTCTACAGTGTCTACCCGAGGCAATGAATGCAGCTGGCCAGCATGTCAATAATGTCGCCTCGGGGCAGGGTGACATGTTTGGCCTACAGGCGAGCTCGTCTGGCAAAGATCGCAAGGGCCGAGTCCAACCCTGGTCGGAAAAGAAAAAACTTGAGACCGAGCGGATGAGTTTAGGCTTTTATCTTACCGGTCACCCGGTAGAGCACCATCGAGAAGAACTTGAGCGGATCACCAGCGGATCGATTGCGTCACTTCGGCCATTGCCGGAGCGAACGGTGACGGTGGCAGGATTGGTACTCGGCTTGCGCTCCTTAGTCAATCAGCGTGGAGATACTATTGCCTTTTTCCAACTAGATGACCCGTCTGGGCGAGCCGATATCAGCGTATTTAGTCAGCTGTATGGGTCGGCCAGAGCAGCGCTTAATTCGGAAGGTGTGGTCTTGGTTAGAGGAACCAGTGGTACTGACGAACGTACCGGTAATCTGCAGGTGAAAGCCGAACAGGTGGTGACGCTTGCTGAGGCGCGACGGCGGCTATTGCATAGTATGAGTATAGAACTCGACGGCCGCAGGGAAATTGCAAGCCAGGTGACCGCTCTACAGGGGGCCCTTGAGCGATATCGTCCCGGTCCGACGGAAATCGCGATCCGCTACCTCAACGATGTCGGAGATGAGGTCTGCATGGCGCTCGGGTCACCGTGGAAAGTTGAGCCAGAATCAGAACTGATCGAGCACCTGTACGAATTGTTTGGGCACGACGCGGTTAAGCTTGTATTCGCAGGCAATTCGCCTGAGGGGACGGCAGTACATAGGCGCACGCAGGCCGCCTGAACCCCTACACTGCCGAGCCTGATCGTACGCGGTAAAATATGAGGCTATATCGCCTAGTGGCCTATTATGGTGTTTGACCCTCTTGATTTTGAACAACCGATCGCCGATCTCGAAGCAAAGATCGAGGAATTGCGTCGTGTCGACGCCGACGGTGGCTTAAACCTATCCGCCGAGATAGAGCGTCTCGAGTTACAAAGCCACAAGTTGACACGGGAGATCTTTCAATCCCTTGACGCTTGGCAAGTTACCCAATTAGCGCGACATCCGTTAAGACCTTACAGTCTTGACTACATAGAGCGGATATTCAGTGACTTTCAGGAGCTCGCTGGAGACCGCATGTACGGCAATGACGAGGCTATCGTTGTCGGTGTTGGGCGCCTGGATCAACGGGGGGTTGCCATTATCGGGCATCAGAAAGGTCGCGATACCAAGGAGAAGGTCCGACGTAATTTCGGCATGCCCAGCCCGGAAGGCTATCGCAAGGCGCAAAGGTTGATGAGTTTGGCAGAGCGCTACCGTCTGCCGCTGATTACGCTAATCGATACGCCGGGGGCTTATCCGGGTATCGGTGCTGAGGAACGAGGCCAGAGTGAAGCAATCGCCCGCAGTATTGCGGTTATGGCCGAACTCAAGGTGCCAGTAATCTCAATCGTAATAGGCGAGGGTGGCTCCGGCGGGGCGCTCGCTATTGGAGTTTGCGACCGCCTAATTATGCTCGAGTACGCGACTTATTCAGTGATTTCTCCAGAAGGTTGCGCCGCCATCCTTTGGAAAAGCGCGGACAAGGCCGCAGCAGCAGCGGAAGCCATGAAACTGACTTCAGCCAGTCTGAAGGAGAAAGGTTTGGTAGACGAGGTCGTCGTTGAACCGTTGGGCGGTGCCCACCGGAATCCTGACAAGGCGGCACAGGCCCTAGCCGATTCGATTCGGCAACATCTTGCAGATATTGAGTTAGCTGGGGTGGACGATATTTTGAAGCAGCGTTATCGACGTTTGCAGTCTTTCGGGGAATTCGAGGAGAAGCTCTGACGCCGGGATGACCAGCTTCGACCGGTTTTCCGTTGACCAAGCGCTTGCGCAAGTAGTGCGCAGGTACTGCCAGCATCGCCTCAAACTTGCATTCAGTGGCGGGTTGGATTCAACCGTTTTATTGTCGGGGCTTGCGGCTCAGCGCCAGCAGCATGACTTCGAGTTAATTGCACTGCATGTCAATCATGGCTGGACGGATAGCGCGGTTGGATGGGAGGCTCACTGCCGGGCGTTTTGTCAAAGTCTCGGGGTGCCGTTTGTCTCAGTTCATTTTGGTGATCAACGAACTGTGACATTAAACCGCGAAGAAGTCGCAAGACGACGGCGTCTTAGGTGGTTCTGCTCACAACTGGAGCAAGGAGATATCCTCCTAACGGCCCACCACCGGGACGACCAGGCTGAGACGATTCTTTACCGCTTGCTTCGCGGCGCCGGTGTGCGAGGCCTCGGGGCAATGGCAGTAGAGACCAGATTGGGCAAGGCCCGGGTTGTGCGCCCACTGATCGATCTATCGCGGGACGAAATTGCTGCTTATGCTGCTGCCCGGGGGCTGTCTTTCATAGAGGACCCGAGTAATCAAGATACTGGATTGGATCGCAATTACATTCGACATACCGTGATGCCGCTTCTTGAGCAGCGCTGGCCTGGGGCCACCACCACTCTTGCTCGAGCGGCCGGACACCTGCGCCAGGCGCAGTCGTTGCTGGCCGAGGTTGGGAGCGAGGATCTGGCCCGCTGTGGCCGACCGGTCGTTGGCAATGTCTTTAAGGTCCTCGGGAGTTTGGGGATTCCACAGTTACGAGACTTCAGTAAAGCGCGGCAGGCTAATCTGTTGCGGCACTGGATCATGGGCGCTGACCTTTTGTTGCCAAGTAAAGCGGCGCTGGAAGAGTTGTTGCGCCAGTTGGCGGTGACTGGGCCAGATACGGCCGCAGCACTATGCTGGGGAGCCGCTGAAATCCGCCAATATCGCGATCTTTTGTACCTGTTGCCACCTCAGGCGCTTCAGGCCAGCCCAATAGGTCGATCCTGGGATCCTAGCGAAGATGCTTTAGTGCCAGAAACCGGAGTGCGGGTCCACGCCCGAACGCGCATGGGGCAGGGGTTGAAATTAAGCATGTTGGAAGAGAAAGCGCTGGAGCTTAGATGGGTTCGAGGCCAGGCAACTATTCGCCCTGGGCCTGGCCGGTCACGGCGCAGTGTCAAGAACCTGCTTCAAGAAGCCGCTGTGCCCCCGTGGGAACGGTGGCGTTTGCCATTGGTCTATCACCACGGGCAACTGGTGTGCGTGCCGGGCGTGGCAATCGCGGCCGAGCTCTGGACAGGGAGCGATGAGCCGGGGCTAGAGATATTGGTAACAGACTTGGCCTGCTAGTTCGGTTGTTTGCGCCGGTTCATGGGTCAAACTTATTGTCGTGAGCGGCTGTCTCTGTTACCCTAACGTTCCGTCGGGTTAGGTGCGAGGCGGCGGCCACAAATTCTGGCCAATCAGTTGCTGTGCACCGGTGCCCGGGCCGCTAGCAAAACACCATATTGCACTGAGATGCCCGACGGAAAACTCCCCAAGTATGCATTTATTACCGGTGGTGTAGTCTCATCCCTCGGTAAAGGAATATCCGCAGCCTCTCTTGCTGCACTACTTGAGTCCCGAGGCCTGCGCGTCACTCTAATTAAGTTAGATCCATACATTAACGTCGATCCTGGCACCATGAGTCCGTTTCAGCATGGCGAGGTGTTTGTTACCGACGACGGCGCGGAAACTGATCTGGACCTAGGTCATTACGAGAGGTTTGTCCGGACGCGGATGACTCAGGCTAACAACTTCACCACCGGACAGATCTACGAGCGGGTGATACGCAAAGAGCGCCGTGGCGAATACCTTGGTGGCACGGTGCAGGTCATTCCACATATTACCAATGAAATAAAAGAATCCATTAAGGCAGCGGCTGACAACTTCGACATTTGTATGGTAGAGATTGGGGGTACGGTCGGCGATATCGAATCGTTGCCTTTTCTTGAGGCGATTCGGCAAATGCGTATCGAGGAAGGGCGGTCAAATACCATATTTTTGCACCTTACCCTGGTGCCCGAGATTCACGTAGCCGGCGAGATCAAGACCAAGCCGACCCAACACTCAGTCAAGGAACTCCGTAGTATCGGTATCCAGCCGGACGTGGTCGTGTGCCGTTCTCGGACTCCATTGCCCGAGGATGCCAGGCGAAAAATCGCGCTGTTCACCAACGTGGAAGAAACAGCTGTCATCTCCGCGGAGGATGTCGACAATATTTACTCGATCCCGCGCCGCTACCACGACCAGAACCTGGATGAGATCGTTGCGAGCCACCTGCACCTTGATGTCACCGCGGCAGATCTCACCGAGTGGGACGAGGTAGTAGCCGTTATGTCCAACCCCGAGGAGGAGGTCTGTGTTGCGATGGTTGGCAAATACGTCAGCCTAACTGAATCCTACAAGTCGCTGACGGAAGCCTTGGTGCACGCGGGCATTACCAATCATTGTCGGATCAACGTTACTTATATCGACTCTGAAGAACTTGAAAATGGGCCACTGGACTGTCTTGCTGGGGTTGACGCTATTCTCGTCCCGGGCGGGTTCGGTGTGCGTGGAACGGAGGGAATGATCCAGGCCGTTCGCTATGCTCGTGAGAAACGTGTACCTTACCTGGGTATCTGCCTTGGGCTGCAGATCGCTGTGGTCGAGTACGCTCGGAATGTAGTTGGTCTTGATGATGCCCACAGTACCGAGTTCAAGGAAGACTGTGGGAGCCCAGTTATAGCCCTGGTTACCGAATGGACTAACCAGCACGGCATGGTCGAAGAGCGGGCAGCCAGCGACGACCTTGGCGGAACCATGAGACTCGGCGGACAGGAATCACGCCTAGCGACAGGCACCTTGTGTCGCGACATCTATGGCCAAGATGAGATTCGAGAACGTCACCGGCACCGTTACGAGGTCAACAATGGGTACCTGGATGCACTCGAAAAGAGCGGCCTTATGATCGCGGGCAGGTCGGCCGACGGCTTGGTCGAAATGGTCGAAATATCCAGCCATCCCTGGTTTGTCGCTTGCCAGTTCCATCCCGAATTCACCTCTACGCCGCGTGACGGGCACCCCTTATTTGCCCATTACGTCGCAGCGGCCCGCCGACACCGGGCCAAGCGGACCACGACTCCCCGGGAAGTGGTTGCAGGGTGAAGATCCGAGGTCGGGAGATCGGCCGCCACCAACCGTTGTTCCTGATCGCGGGCCCCTGTGTTATCGAAAGCCGGTCGAGCGCTATCGAGGCAGCTGAGGTGCTGCGGGAGATCGCTGATCGTCTGGGTCTGTTGCTTGTCTACAAGTCATCGTTCGATAAGGCCAACCGGACATCTGGCAGCACTTTTCGTGGCCCGGGTATGGAACAGGGTCTTGCTATCCTGGCCGAGGTGCGCGAGCAATGTGGTCTGCCGGTTTTAGCAGATATTCATAGCCCCGAACAGGCTCGACCCGTCAGCGAGGTGGTGGATGTTTTGCAGATACCTGCGTTTCTTTGCCGACAAACCGACCTCATTGGCGCGGCAGCCGCGACCGGCAAGCCGGTCAATATCAAGAAAGGGCAATTTCTATCCCCAGAGGAAATGGTTGCGGTAGCCGCTAAGGCGCAAGCGGCTGGAAGTGAGGATATTACTGTATGTGAACGAGGCACCACCTTTGGTTACAATAACCTTGTTGTAGATATGCGCTCGCTGAATATTTTAGAGCGCAGTGGGTGCCCGGTCGTGTTCGATGCGACCCACTCGGTGCAATTGCCAGGTGCGGGGGGCGACCGTTCGGGTGGACAACGTGAATTTGTGCCAGTGCTGGCGCGGGCAGCTGTTGCTGCTGGCATATCCGGACTTTTCCTGGAAGTCCACCCGGAACCGGACAAGGCAGCCAGTGACGGCCCTAATGCCTGGCCGCTGAACCAGCTGGAGGTGTTACTGGGAGACTTGATGACGCTGGATGCGGTGGTTAAGGGTAGCCGATCTTTTGCTACGTGACCGGGTCAGCGAGTGGATTTCTGGAATGTTCTTTTCTATTTATAGCACTGCGAGTGTTGATTTCATTGATCGAAGAGTAGATCAATGAAATCAAGGATTGAGGCGGTCGCGGCCCGCGAAGTGCTCGATTCGCGAGGGTTCCCAACTGTGGCGACACAAGTCCGGTTGAGTGGCGGCGCGAGCGCCTGTGCAGCCGTGCCCTCAGGGGCTTCCACCGGCACGCTGGAGGCTTTGGAGTTACGAGATGGTGACCAGGGGCGCTACCGGGGTAAAGGCGTCGCTGGTGCAGTAAATAATGTTAATAACCGGATCGCCGAACAGGTGATCGGTATGGATGCGACCGAACAGCAATCTGTTGACGCGGCAATGATTGCGCTTGATGGTACTTCCAACAAGAGCCGCCTTGGCGCCAACGCGATCCTTGCCGTGTCGTTAGCTGTCGCTCGGGCAGCGGCACAACAGGCCAGGGTTCCGCTTTACTGCCACATTGGCAACCTGCATGGTAATTCTACTCCGACCAGTCTGCCGGTGCCGCAGATGAATATCTTAAATGGTGGCGCCCACGCCGACAATCGAGTTGACTTCCAGGAGTTCATGATTGTGCCGGCTGGTTGCGACAGTTTCTCTGCGGCTCTCCAAGCCGGTGCTGAGGTGTTTCATCAACTACGGGACGTGCTGCGCGAGAAAGGCCTGGGCACTGGCGTTGGTGACGAAGGCGGGTTTGCTCCTGATTTGGCATCGAATGAAGCAGCGATCGAGATGGTATTGCTGGCTATTGACGGTGCTGGTTATAGCGCAGGGCGCGAGCTCTTTTTGGGGATCGATGTTGCGAGCTCGGAATTCTATTCCGAAGGGTGCTACCGGCTGGATTCAGAGGGGATTTCTTATAGTAGTGAGGAATTCGTGCGGATGATCTGCGACTGGGCTGCTCGCTACCCCATACTTACCGTAGAGGATGCCATGGCTGAGGATGATTGGCACGGCTGGCAGACGTTGACCCAGCACCTGGGTAGCAAGATCCAGTTGACGGGCGATGACCTATTCGTCACCAACGCCGGTATCCTGCAACAGGGCATTGAGTGTCAGGCGGCAAATTCGATTCTCATCAAACTGAATCAAATCGGCACGCTGACTGAAACGTTGCAGGCGGTGCAGTTGGCGCAGGCATCGGGTTACGGTGTCACAGTGTCGCACCGCTCTGGCGAAACCGAAGATACGACGATCGCCGATTTGGCGGTGGGGGTTGGGGCTGGACAAATCAAGACCGGCTCGTTGTGCCGCTCGGAGCGGGTAGCCAAGTACAACCGGTTATTGCAGATAGAGGAGGAACTGGCAGGTACTGGTCGCTACCTGGGCATGGACGGCTTCCCTCACTTGACAGCCTGATACTTCAGATATCGCCTTAGGGCGGAAACACGATGCAGCGGAAAATTATCCTGGGTCTACTGGTATTGCTGGTGTTGATTCTGCAATACGCTTTTTGGGGCGGCAGGAACAACGTGATTGATTTGGTTTACCTGCAGCAAACTCTGGCTGAACTCAATATGCGGAACCAGGCGCTGCGGTTGCGTAATGACCGGCTTCACATTGACGTTAACGATATTAAGAATCGGTTAAGCGCCATTGAAGCACGGGCCCGGTCAGAGCTCGGTCTGATCAAGCCGGGCGAGACCTACTACCAGATCGTGAGCCCGGACGTACGGAACTAGACAGGCCCAGCTGAACTAAGCGGAGCAGCCGCGCTGGCTGTAGCCAGGGAATAAGGCAAGGATTGTTCTCGCAGCACCGGGCCTGATGGGTTGAACAAGCGTGCGGTATCTGTGCCGAGCGTGGCCACGGGAACGACGGCGAGAAGTTCCCAGGCCGTGCCATCATTGCAGCATACGGCACTGACAACTACACCGGGTTTTTGTTCATCGTTAGCTAGGAAGGAGACTGGTGCCGCGACCGACACCATGTCCGCGGTTGTGACGGTGGCCCGGATCATACGTGTTTTCAGTCGACCGAGGTAACGTACTCGGGCGACGATTTCCTGGCCTGGATAGCAGCCTTTGTTGAAACTGACACCACCAATAAGGTCCAGGTTGACCGCCTGGGGGATAAATAGTTCGCTGGTCGCATCAACAATGATGGGGAGCCCGTGACGGATGGCGAGGAGGTCAAACTGGCATGGGCCGCATTTAGTGAGCGAAGAGCGTTCCAGCATTTGCCACAGGCTGACCAATTCGATAAGCGGGGCTATTCGCAGTTGGTAACGTGGCACACCGGGCCATGCCGCTATAAGACCGGTAGCTGAAGCGTGTTCAGCCGTAGCTTCATGTGTGGCAGCTTCCTTACCGAGCAGCAATACTCCCCAGTCGGGTAAGGGAGTCAGCGACACCTCGGCCCGTAGGAGGTACAGTTGCAGGCGCGCGTTGATGGCATCGGCAATGGTCGCGTCGGTTAGCAGCAGGAAATCTGTCACCCGGCGAAACACCAGAAAAATACCGAGCAGGCGCCCCTTGGGCGTGCAATAACCGGTGATCGCACCTTCGCCCGGCTCGAGTTGAGCGAGGTCTGCGGTAAACTGTCTCTGCAGGAAGTCCGGTGCATCTTTTCCGCTGCAGAGGATTACCCGCAAATGTGTACAGGGAGCGACAATCGCCGTGCTCTTGGCAACGAAGTCAATTCCCAGAGTTGCCGCTGTCTTTGACCAGATGGATTCAAGGGCAGTTGGCGATAGAGAATCGTTCATCGGGTGATGGTTCAGTTTGGCGTTGCAGGGTACGAGCGTTCGCTGTGAGAAATGTCCAGTAACAACTTGCAATTCTAACGATAACCGGGCGACAATCGGTATTGTGCATTGCACAAATAACACCAGAGCAGGATGAAAAAAGCACTAAAAAAACAAAATCCTGGGCAAGAGTCCAAAAAGGTGTCGTCCCCTGCTGCAGCCCGGCGGCCGCGGGCGCCCAGTCACCATCAAAAAGAGATAAACGGGCCAAAGGGACCGAATCCTACCCGTTATGGTGATTGGGAGCGCAAGGGCCGGTGCGTAGATTTTTAGCAGTGCCTGCGACTCGACCCCGACCCCTGTCGCCGCACCTGCAGATTTATCGGCCGCAATTGACGTCGGTACTTTCAATTTTTCACCGCGCAACGGGATTGTTGCTAGTGCCAGGAACGCTACTTTTGTCGTTGTGGGTGATTCTGTTGGCCCTTGGTGAGGGTAGTTTTTCCTGTATCAGTCTCTTCGTTGAGCACCTGATTGGGCGATTGCTGTTGCTGGCATGGCTGTTCAGCCTCTATTACCACCTTTGCAACGGTATCCGGCATCTGGCTTGGGACCTTGGCTATGGTTATGCAATTGGTGTGGTCTATCGTTCGGGCTTCGTTGTAGTAGTGACGGCTTTGGGATTGACGCTGGCAACGGCTTTTTGGGCATAGTAAAGGGGCTTTTGTATAGTCGCTTAAAGGCGCCACTAATGACGACGGAATCAACAGAAGCTAAGCATTCAGGGGTAGTCCATTGGCGCTGGCAACGCTTAAGCGGTGTATTGCTGCTGCCCGTCGCGCTGTTGTTGGTATTCGAACTTGCCGGGATTCTTGGCGCGGACTATTCCACCGCCAGCGCCTGGGCAGGCAAGCCACTGTCGAAATTACTGTTGGTAGCGGGATTTCCGCTGCTGTACCTACACGGCGCACTCGGAGTACAGGTTGTAATTGAAGACTATGTTGGCGAGCCGGCAAGTACCCGACTGATTAAGGGCGCTCGGGTACTTGCCGCTACCGCTGCGATTGTGTCGGTCTTGGCTGTGTTTTTCGCTGGTGGATAGATACCAATGAACGTTTCCGGATATACGATAGTTGATCACGCGTACGACGTAGTTGTGGTTGGTGCCGGAGGGGCAGGGTTACGGGCTTGTCTGGGTTTGGCTGAGGCCGGCTTACGGACCGCATGCATCAGTAAGGTTTTCCCGACCCGCTCCCACACGGTCGCGGCTCAAGGGGGAATGAGCGCGGCGCTGGGCAACATGGGTGAGGATGATTGGCGCTGGCATATGTATGACACCGTCAAGGGTTCTGACTGGCTCGGAGACCAGGACTCTATTGCCTACATGTGTCGCGAAGCACCGGCGGCGGTCATTGAACTCGAGCATTACGGTGTACCGTTCTCACGAACCGAGGAGGGCAGGATTTACCAGCGGGCGTTTGGAGGTATGACTACACACTATGGTCAGGGGCAAGCCCAGCGTACTTGCGCCGCCGCCGACCGAACTGGCCACGCCATTCTGCATACGCTGTACCAGCAATCGTTGCGGCACCAGGCTGATTTTTTCATCGAGTACTTCGCGCTGGATCTGGTGATGAGCGGTGGCGAATGTCAGGGTGTAGTTGCCTGGTGCCTGGATACCGGAGAGATTCACGTATTCTCGGCTAAGGTCGTCATCCTGGCGACGGGGGGTTACGGGCGTGCCTATTTTTCCGCCACTTCTGCCCATACCTGCACTGGCGATGGCAACGCTATGGTATTGCGGGCCGGCCTACCGTTGCAGGACATGGAATTCGTCCAGTTCCATCCGACCGGAATCTATGGCTCGGGCTGTCTGATTACCGAGGGCGCCCGTGGTGAGGGCGGTTTTCTCACCAACCGAGACGGTGAGCGATTTATGGAGCGTTATGCACCTAACGCGAAAGACCTAGCGTCCCGCGACGTGGTCAGCCGGTCGATGACCATGGAAATCCGGGCCGGTCGGGGGCTCGGGTCAGAGCGCGATCATATTAACCTGCACCTGGAACACCTCGGAGCTGAAGTTCTGGCGGAGCGCTTGCCGGGCATCTCTGAAACCGCCAAGGTATTTGCCGGTGTTGATGTGACTCGTCAACCGATACCAGTACTACCGACCGTGCATTACAACATGGGCGGAATTCCGACTAACTATCACGGTGAATGTCTGGAACAACATGGCGATGGCTGTGATCGAATCGTGCCGGGGCTAATGGCAATAGGGGAGGCAGCCTGCGTGTCGGTGCATGGCGCCAATCGGCTGGGCTCAAACTCTCTGCTCGACCTTATCGTCTTCGGTCGCGCTGCAGCCCAGCGTGCCTGTGAGTTACTGGCGGAAGGCGCGGTAAGTTCGGAGATTAACCGTGCCGACATTGAGCCAGCACTGAGCCGGCTTGATCGTTTGCGCCATGCCGATGGCGGTAGCAGTACTGCAAGCATCCGCCTTGAGATGCAAAGAACCATGCAGGACAACTGTGCTGTATTCCGCACTCGCGAGGTACTCGACCAGGGTGTAGCAGGAATCAGCGCCGTCCAGCAGCGTTTTACCGATGTATGCACCCGCGATCGGACTCTGGTCTGGAACACCGATCTGCTTGAAACCTTGGAACTCGATAACCTGCTGGGTCAGGCTCGGGTTACCGTAGAGGCTGCACGGCAGCGGGAGGAGAGTCGGGGCGCTCACGCCCGAGAGGATTTTCCCGAGCGAGACGACGAAAACTGGCTTAAACACACGCTTGCGTATCTCGATGGTGATGGTGTGCGCCTAGCATATCGCGCAGTGACGCTGGAAACAGGCACCACAGAGGTTGACTCTGTGCCGCCCAAGGCCAGGGTGTACTGAAGGAAGAAAACCATGGTCCAGTTTACATTGCCCGTTAACTCCAAGGTCAAAAAAGGTATAACCCATAACACCGCGACTGTTGGGCGCAATATTAGAACTTTTGAGATTTATCGCTGGAATCCGGATGACGGGGACAACCCACGACTAGACAGTTACCTGGTTGATCTGGACCAGTGTGGCCCGATGGTCTTGGATGCTCTGTTAAAAATTAAAAATGAGATCGATTCGACTCTGACGTTCCGTCGCTCCTGCCGGGAAGGAATCTGTGGGTCCTGTGCCATGAACATCAACGGTGTAAACGATTTGGCCTGTACCCAGAATATCAGTGATCTCCCAAGCAGGGTGCGTATCTACCCGCTGCCACATATGCTCGTTGTCAAAGACCTGGTGCCAGATATGAGCCACTTCTTTGAGCAGCATGCTAAGGTTGAGCCGTGGCTGAAAGCGGCGACCGCTCCAGTTGAGGGGGAGCGTACACAGTCGGAAGAACAGCGTGCGCGCCTCGATGGGCTTTACGAATGTATCCTCTGTGCCTGCTGCTCAACCAGTTGCCCGAGTTACTGGTGGAATACAGAACGCTACCTCGGACCGGCCAGCCTGTTGCAGGCTTATCGCTGGATTGCGGATAGCCGGGATCAAGCCACCGGCGAGCGCCTGGATCAACTCGATGACGCCTTCAAGCTGTATCGTTGTCACACTATCATGAACTGCACTAATGCCTGCCCCAAGGGGCTCAACCCCGGACGGGCGATTGGTGAGATCAAAAAACGGCTCGCACGGCGGAGTCGTAAGTGATCACTGCCGCTCGCCTTGCCCGCCTAAAATGGCGTGCTCGGCGTGGGGCCCGCGAACTCGACAGTTTACTCCTCACCTTTGTTGAGGAGCAGTGGCAGAATCTTGACGATGTGGCCCTTGGCGCTCTGGAGCGGTTACTCGAGGAGCAGGATCCAGTACTGCTGGACTGGTTTTTGCAACGGCAATTGCCGGCGGACGCTGCTATTCGGCAGCTGATAGACCAGATATTAAAATACACCTGCAGGCGCCGACAGGGCGTGGCCGGCGTTGGGCGCTAGTCTGCCAGGGGATCGAGCACGGTATCCTGGGCCGAGGCCTGGTCACTGGCTGGATAATCGAGGGTATAGTGCAAGCCGCGGCTTTCCTTGCGCTGTGCCGCACAGCGAACGATGAGTTCCGCAACCAGTACCAGGTTGCGCAATTCCAAGAGGTCGGCGTTAACCCTGAAATTGCTGTAAAAATCTCGAATCTCTTCGCCCAGCAGATGTAGGCGGTTTGCTGCACGTTGCAGTCTGCGGGAGGTGCGAACAATACCCACATAATCCCACATGAAGCGGCGCAACTCATCCCAGTTGTGCGATATCACCACCAGTTCGTCGGGGTCGGTAACCTGGCTCTCGTCCCAATCCGGCAGGGTATCGCTGCTTCGTTCCTGTGTGTCGAGCAACCTGGTGATGCTGTCTGCGGCCCGCTCAGCAAAGACCACGCACTCGAGCAACGAATTACTCGCCAGCCGGTTGGCGCCGTGCAGGCCGGTAAATGTGGTTTCGCCTAATGCGTATAGTGCTGTTATGTCGGTACGTCCGTGAGTATCTGTGATTACTCCGCCGCAAGTGTAGTGGGCGGCTGGCACACAAGGCACCGGCTCTTTGGCCATATCTATACCGAGTTCCAGGCAACGACGGTAAATGGTTGGAAAATGGCTGGTAATGAAATCTTTTGGTTGGTGTGAAATATCGAGATAGACACAGTCCAGGCCAGCCCGTTTCATTTCGTAGTCGATGGCCCGGGCGACGATATCACGTGGTGCAAGCTCGGCCCGCGGGTCGTGATTTTGCATAAAGCGCGAGCCATTGGGCAGTCGCAGAACTCCACCTTCGCCCCGGACTGACTCAGAAACGAGAAAACTTCCGGCGTGCGGATGGTATAGGCAGGTGGGATGAAACTGCACGAACTCCATGTTGGCTACCCGGCAGCCGGCGCGCCAGGCCATGGCTACACCATCACCTGTTGAGGTGTCGGGATTACTCGTGTAAAGGTACGCCTTGGAGGCGCCACCACAGGCCAGTACTACGGCATCAGCAGCGATAGTCTCTACGGTACCAGTTGCGGCGTTCAACGCATAAAGCCCAAGGCAACGCTGGTCAGCCGGGTCCCTCCCAGGAACCGGCCGGGTAATGAGATCGATGGCAATGAAACCCTCCAGTATCGACAAGTGCTCGGCATCCAGTACCTTGTCATTGAGGGTTTGAACCAGGGCCTGGCCAGTAGAATCAGCAACGTGAGCAACCCGGCGATGGGTATGACCGCCTTCCCGGGCCAGGTGGTAGCCGGCGCCTGTGGTGCCATCGGGGTCGAAGGCCACGCCTTCGCGGGTCAGCCAGTTTATGGCACGGGTCGAATTCTGCACAACCATTTGCACCACATCCTGGTGACACAGGCCGGCGCCCGCTGTCAGGGTATCGTCGACGTGAGATCGGGTGCTGTCGTGGGGGTCGAGCACGGCAGCGATGCCACCCTGAGCCCAGGCCGTCGACCCGGAAGCCAGTTTTGCCTTGGTCAGCAGGGCACAACGGACGCCGGCCTGTGCCAGCCGTAAGGATAGGCTCAATCCAGCCAGTCCGCTGCCGACGATAGCTACCTGGGTATGATGATGGAGCAATCTACGAAAACTAGGATAAGGTTTTAACCGTAACCCGATTATATGTTTCTTACCCCTTATTGTTAGATCAGGTGCCAAGGGCGTGTCGACAGGGGCCGTGCAAATGACGTAGCCAGAGGATAAAATCCGACCCTCTCCCGGTCGGACACCCTCATGGCCATCGCGGTTTCACTGTGTTGCGCCGGGCCCCTAATTTTGTGTCGATAACTCTCAAGCATGGACGCAGGCGAACATAGCCAGGTCAGGAACTTCGCAATCATCGCCCACATTGACCACGGCAAGTCTACGCTTGCGGACCGGTTAATTCATTATTGTGGAGGCTTGAGCGATCGGGAAATGACCGACCAGGTACTCGACTCCATGGACTTGGAGCGCGAGCGGGGTATCACCATAAAAGCGCAGAGCGTGTCGCTAGATTACCTGGCGGACGACGGTAACAACTACAAACTCAATTTCATCGACACTCCGGGGCACGTCGACTTTGCATACGAAGTATCCCGCTCGTTGAGCGCCTGTGATGGTGCCTTGCTGGTCGTTGACGCCTCACAGGGTGTTGAAGCACAAACGATGGCAAACTGTTATACGGCTGTGGACCTTGGGCTCGAGGTTATTCCGGTTCTAAATAAAATCGATCTGCCAGCCGCCGAGCCGCAGAGGGTGGCAGCCGACATAGAGGACCTGATTGGGTTGGATTGCACAAACGTTCTGGAGATCAGCGCGAAGACGGGCCTCGGGATCAGGTCAGTACTGGAAGTAATCGTGACCAAGTTGCCGGCGCCGTCAGGTTCTCCTACGGAGCCGCTCAAAAGTCTGATTATTGATTCTTGGTTCGACAACTACCTCGGTACGGTATCGTTGGTCCGGGTAGTTGATGGGATACTGAAAAAGCGCATGAAGGTGCGGATGATGTCGACTGGGCGGGACTACCAATTGGAAGAGGTGGGGGTGTTCACACCGAAGAGAACCCCGGTAGCCCAACTGGTAGCGGGTGATGTGGGTTATGTCGTAGCTGGGATAAAGGACATCAAGGCTGCCCCGGTTGGGGACACTATTACCGATCCTGTCAGCCCGGCCGAAGCGCCGTGCCGCGGTTTTAAACAGGAAAAGCCCGTCGTTTTCGCTGGTCTTTATCCGATCAATAACGTCGACTATGAGTCGTTCCGCGATGCGCTGCAAAAACTGAGTCTGAATGATGCATCGCTGGTGTTCGAGCCCGAGGTGTCGCCGGCGCTGGGATTCGGCTTTCGCTGCGGGTTCCTCGGTATGCTTCACATGGAGATCATCCAGGAGCGGCTGGAGCGCGAATATGAACTGGGTCTAATCACGACCGCGCCGACCGTTGTCTACCAAGTGGAACTGGCTGACGGCACCGTCCTGGCGGTGGCTAACCCCTCGGCGATGCCTGACCCGGGACAGATTAAAGAAATACGAGAGCCGTACATTCGCGCATGCATTCTGGGCCCGCAAGAAGCTGTGGGTAGCGTTATCAGTTTGTGCATAGAAAGGCGCGGTCTGCAGCAGGATATAAGTTACCATGGTCGGCAGGTGATGCTCGAATTCGACATTCCGTTGAGCGAAGTAGTGCTTGATTTCCATGACCAACTCAAATCAGTCAGCCGCGGTTACGCCTCTTTAGATTACGAACTCATCGATAATCGGCCGACGAGTATGGTAAAAGTGGATATATTGATCAATGGCGATCGTGTCGACCCGCTGGCCGTACTGGTGCATAAGGATCAGGCCAGTTACCGCGCCCGAGAGCTCGTCTCGCGGATGCGCAAACTCATTCCCCGGCAGATGTTCGATGTGGCGATTCAGGCAGTGGTCGGATCGCGAATCATTACCCGGCAGACCGTCAAGGCGTTACGAAAAAATGTGACAGCTAAATGCTATGGCGGAGATATTACGCGGAAAAGGAAACTTTTGGAAAAGCAAAAACAAGGTAAAAAACGCATGAAGCAGATCGGTTCGGTATCAATTCCGCAAGAGGCATTTCTTTCCGTACTCAAGGTAGGTGACTGAATGGATTTTGCGTTGGCGTTGTTCATCGCTCTGGTCGTTACCGGAGCGATCATTTATTGGGACAAGTACTTTGGCCAACAACGGCGAGAGCCGGTTAAGGAGGACGGCCAATCGGCGCCTAGCACGGCTGCCCGGATACCACTATTGGTTGAGTATTCGCGGGCATTCTTCCCGATTATTTTAGTGGTATTCCTACTACGCTCGTTTGTAGTCGAGCCATTTCGGATCCCCTCAGGCTCTATGTTGCCGAGTCTTTATATAGGCGATTTCATTCTGGTTTCAAAATTTACTTATGGGCTGCGCCTGCCGATAATCAATCGTCTCATCGTTGCAACTGGCAGGCCCGAACGTGGCGACGTCATGGTGTTTCGGTTTCCAAGAGATCCAAAAACAAATTTCATCAAGCGCGTAGTAGGTCTCCCTGGTGACGTTCTCACCTACCGAGATAAACAACTGATGATTAACGACCAAGTAGCAACGTTGCAAAATACAGGGCGCCTGGAAGGAGAATCGGCAGATGCGGCAGGCTCGGCGATGGTCGAGTACCTGGAACAACTGGAGGGCTCGTCTCACGGTGTGTTGCTGGATTCCAGGAGGCAATCCCGCAGCATACGGGTAAGCGTTCCCGAAGGACAGTATTTTGTCATGGGTGACAACCGTGATCACAGTAACGACAGTCGTTACTGGGGTTTTGTCCCAGAAGAAAATATCGTAGGTCGGGCATTTTTTGTCTGGTTTAGTTGGGATTCCCCAAGCGGTGGTGGGGTCAACTGGAAACGGATTGGTACCATCATAGACTGACGCGTCGCTCGTGCACTAATGGCCCTGGCTGAGAACCACCTGCAGAAAAGAATCGACTACCGGTTCAATGACCCGAAACTATTGACTCGGGCTCTGACCCATCGAAGTCTGCATTCCAAGCACAACGAACGACTGGAGTTTCTCGGCGATAGCGTGTTGGGGCTTGCCGTCGCACAGTCCGTCTTTCTGCATTTCCCGCTCGAGGAAGAAGGTCAGCTAACCCGTATTCGGGCACGGCTGGTCAACAAGGGTACGCTGGCTCGTATTGCCAGGCGTTTTAATTTGGGCGATAGTCTGCACTTGGGGGAAAGCGCCGCGCGAAGCGGCGGTGCCGACCGTGCGTCGATACTGGCTGATGCACTCGAGGCGCTGATCGGGGCGGTGTTCCTGGAAGCGGGATTTGAGCAGGCTGCCGCTGTCGTCGCCGTGTTGTTGATGGAAGAGTTTGCCGACCTGGGGTCTGGGCTTGCAGTCAAGGATGCCAAGACAGCGCTACAGGAGCACTTGCAGAAAAACGGCTTGCCGCTGCCCTGTTACCGGGTTATGCGACAAATTGGCGAACCACATCGGCCGGAATTCCAGGTCGAATGTGTCGTAACAGGTGCAGACCACGCCTATAGCGGGCGTGGCGAGAGCAGAAAAGCGGCCGAGCAGGCAGCGGCTCACAACGCCTACGCTGACCTTCGTGGTAAATCGACAGCCAATGAGTGCTAGCGGGCGGTTCGGCATTGTTGCCTTGGTTGGACGACCGAACGTCGGCAAGTCCACTTTGCTCAATCGGCTGGTAGAGAGTAAGGTGTCGATCACTTCCCGCAGGCCTCAAACTACCTGGTACCGGGTAGAGGGAATCCGCACCGTGGGCGACACCCAACTGGTATTTTTGGATACCCCGGGGTTGCACCACAGCGGCAAGCGCATGCTCAATCGGGTCATCAACCAGACTGCTCGAGGCGCAGTCGCAGGTGTCAATATCATCTGCCTGGTGACGGACGCCCGCGGTTGGCGCGCCGGGGATGCGCGAGTTCTTGAACTAGTCAAGACTGCGAGAACACCGGTCTGGTTGGTAATGAATAAAGCCGACCGGCTGCAGGCGGTTGATCAGCTATTGCCGAATATCGACGCCGTGCGAGGCCGCCACCAGTGGGACCAGGTTGTGCCGGTATCGGCAAAGACCGGCTATAACACGGCTCATTTGCTTGGCCTACTGGGCCAGAGCGTGCCGGTTGGGCGGCCCGAGCACGCAATTGGCGAGGTGACAACTTTGTCGCGACGTTTTATGGCAGCCGAGCTGATTCGTGAGCAGTTGTTCCGGCGGCTGGGTGCCGAGATTCCCTACACCACCGGCGTGACTGTCAGCGACTTCACAATGGGTACTGATGGCCCGGTAACGATCAGCGCCGAGATCTTGTGCGAAACAGCCGGACAAAAAAGGGCGATCATCGGCGAAAAAGGAAGCAAGTTGAAAATCATTGGAGTCAGCGCCCGGCGGGAACTGGAGCGGTTGCTTGGGCAACAGGTTTTTCTCGAGCAAAGAGTCAAGGTTCGAAAGGGCTGGACCGATGACCTGGCAATGGTGAGCCGTCTGGGCTACGCCCTGAAGGATTGAGATGTGCTAGCAGGTAACCAGCGAATCAGGGCGGAACCGGCCTGGGTACTACAACGCCGACCCTACTCCGAGTCCAGTTTACTGCTTGAGCTGTTTTCTCGCCACCATGGCCGGTTAGCTGTGATAGCCAAAGGAGGCAGACGACAGAAATCACCGTTACGGGGCTTGCTGGCGCCTTTCCAGCCGTTATCAGTTGGTTGGTCTGGTAGAGGCGAGGTTAAAACGCTAACCGGTGCTGAGCAGGATGCTGCATTGGCGCCGTTGCGACGCGCACAACTCTTCTGCGGTTACTACCTTAACGAATTACTTTTGAAACTTCTACACCGGTATGACGCGCATGAGGCCCTGTTTGATTTCTACCGCCAGGCACTGGTTTCTCTTATTCAGGTCGGCGATTGCGAGAAAGTGCTGCGTATTTTCGAGAAGCACCTGCTAGAGCAGGTCGGATATGGGATGCAACTGAGGAATGAATGCGCTAGTGGTGATAGTTTGGTAGCGGATCAACTCTACCGCTATGTGCCAGATATCGGGCCACTGGCCGATATCAAGACCAGCCGTGACGGCGTGCTAATACACGGTGCTGCCCTGCTCGCACTGGACGCAGAGAGTGAACTTAGCGGAACCTGCCTCAGCGAACTTAAGCAATTGAGTCGAGTATTGCTTGACCGCTCGCTGGATGGCCGCGCCTTGAGTAGCCGGGCAGTCTACGGAAGGGTTTCCCTGTCACTCGATTCGGACAATAACGGTGTTTCTGGGAACGTGATTTCGGGTGCCAAAGAAGAGGCGACAACAAGGGAGTGAATCGACATGGAACTTGGGGTAAATATTGATCATGTTGCAACCCTGCGCCAGGCGCGGGGCACCGCCTATCCGGATCCAGCCGATGCCGTACTGGCTGCCGAGGCGGGCGGTGCTGATCTTATTACACTGCACCTTAGAGAAGACCGGCGGCACATAGTCGATGATGACGTGTATCGCCTGCGTGGTCTTATCGGCACCCGCATGAACCTTGAAATGGCGGCTACCGACGAGATGTCTGGCATCGCTTGCAAGGTGCAGCCGAACGATGTCTGTTTAGTCCCTGAAAAGCGCGCCGAGTTGACGACCGAAGGGGGCTTGGATGTAGCCATGCAGCAAGCTAAATTGCAGACCATTGTTCAGCGACTCCAAGATAGCGGTATCCGGGTGTCTATGTTCATCAACCCGGAGGCCGAGCAGATCGCTGCCAGCGCTGCTGTTGGTGCAGATGCCGTGGAGATTCATACGGGGGTTTACGCCGATTCGGCGGTCGGGGAGGCGCAGGAGATGGAACTGGAGCGGGTCCGTTCAGCGGTTCAGTGGGGTTTGGCGGCCGGCTTAAGGGTAAACGGCGGTCATGGCCTGAACTACGACAACGTTGGGACGGTGGCCGGCTTGGCCGGTCTGGCGGAACTCAACATTGGGCATGCGATTATCGCACGCTCGGTATTCACTGGGCTCGAGGCCGCGGTTGCTGAGATGAAAAGTTTAATGCGCGTGGCAGCGACTTGAACCCGTGCTATTTCTTACGCGGTGCGAACCCCTGTGGAATCTCGCCTAGATTGCCTTCACCGAACAGAAAACTCAGCATATGTTGCTCGATCAGTTCGACACTGGCGGGATCAGCAGTGGAAAGTTGGTTCTCGTTAATAATGAGTACCAGGCGTTCCAGCCATTTCTTCCAGCCAGCCTGGGAGATATTTGCCAGAATTCGTTGGCCCAATTCACCCGGGTAGGGTGCCTCGGCCAGAGGTTCAGCCTCTTCCTTGAGTACCTTACAGTAGATTGTTGCCATGCTACACTTAAACGGTCCGAGAAAAAGAATCCTTCATTGTAGTTGTGGTAATTGATTGTGGTTTTGGTTATTAATCACACAATGAAGGCGCCCATTATCCATCTACATTGACAGCGCAGCAAGACTTACGTTGTTGTGCGAACGACAGGAGCAGAAATTCATGAGCGATTCTCACGAACCTAATATGATTGAGCCTGGGAGTCTTAAAGTAACGGCGCCCGCGATGGAGAAGATCGCTAACCTGCTCGTTGATGCAGAAGAACAAGTAGCAGCGGTGCGGGTATTCGTCTCTGGAGGGGGGTGCAGCGGTATGAATTACGGTATGACTTTTGCCGAACAAGTAGAGGGGCACGATAGGCTACTTGAGAACCAGCAAGGCTTTCGCCTGGTGGTTGATCCTGTTGCCTATTCCTTTATGGAGGGTGCGGAAATCGATTTCGTTGATGATGGCGTCAGTTCAACTTTCGTCTTCAATAACGTGTTCCAAGCCGTTGGTGGCAGCGGCGCCTGTGGTGGTTGTGGTGGGGCCATCTAGCCAGGCGTTGCAGGTTGCAGCGGGTTGCAGCTAACTCCATCGGTTACTGGGTTAACACTCTGCGTTTAATCTATGGCTATCGCGCTCAAATAGCCTCGTTGACTCTCATTAATTTTTCACCGGCATGACCCGGGTATTACTGGTAGCGCTCGACGGGAGCTACCGTACCGGCGCATTTGTCGAGGCAGCCGAACGGCTACAAATAGAGCTGGTGGTAGCAGCGAGCGGCGTCAGGCCTCTTACCCAAGGGCCGGGGGGCGGCTTGCGGCTCGAGCCAGGGCGCACTCGCGCAGCGCTAGCAGCCATTACTAGAGCACACCGCCAGCGGCCATTTGTTGCAATACTCCCGACCGATGACGGCTCGGTGGAAATGGCAAGCATTGTCGCTCGGCACCTCGGCTTGCCGGGGAATAGCCGCGGTGCTGTACAAGCAACCTGCTGCAAGGCGGCCTTTCGAACGGCATGCCATGATGCTGGACTTCCGACCCCTCACTTTCGGCTCATCGACTTGACGCAACCGACACTTATGCAAATCGTTGGTGTGCGCTTTCCTTGTGTGGCCAAACCATTGCGGCTGTCAGCAAGTAGAGGGGTGATTCGGGCGGAGGATTCGATCGGGCTCAATGCGGCGCTAGCCCGCATAGGTAAATTGCTCGAAAATGAAGGCGGCAAAGACAGCACCCATGTGCTGGTGGAAGATTTCGTTGCTGGCTGTGAGTTGGCGATTGAAGGATTGCTACACCGGGGCAAGTTACGGATTCTCGCATTGTTCGAAAAGCCGGGCGCTATGGCTGGGCCTTATTTCGAGGAAAACATCTATCTCACACCGCCGCGCTTTAACCCCTTGTGGAGTAGAGCCATTGAGCGGCAGTTAGCGAAAACCTGCCAAGCGTTGGGGTTGCGTGAGGGCCCGGTGCACGCCGAATGTCGAATCAGTCCCACGGGTATTGTATTTATAGAGATTGCGAATCGCACCGTGGGCGGGCGCTGCGGCCGATTACTGCGCTTTGGTAGCGGTTACAGCTTAGAGGAGCTGGTATTGATGAACGCAGTGGGACAGCCACCAGCTGTAAAACTGGCTGTGGGTGCTGCTGGTGTGATGATGATTCCGGTGCCAGGGCAAGGAATCTTGCGAAGAGTCGAGGGTATTACTGCGGCACGGCGTATACCTGGCATCGAGTCGGTGGAGGTCGATGTGCGCAGGGGCCAACGCCTGGTGCCCTGGCCAGAGGGGGGAGCCTATCCAGGGTTTATCTTCGCCCATGGGGTGACGCCTGATGCGGTATTACAGGCGCTGCAATCAGCCCACGCGCAATTATGTTTCGTGATTGACGCCGAACTACCCGTGGCGATCAATAGTGCCACGCAGGCCGCCTCAGGGGCACTCAGAAGAGCAAGTTAACGCTGATGTGGCAGCTTAGACGGGCGAGCTCAACAAACGAGCCTGACGAAGGCCCGCTACAGATCAGTCAATAATACACCACGCCTGAATAAAATAAACGTAAAAACAACTAAATAATAGTGTATTCTAATGAATAGGTTTAGCTATTATGTGAACCTGGGGTCTTAATGCGGATGGCGCTGCATCGAGGCCAGCGCGAACGGCCTTGTGAATCGACCCAGGGTCATTTGCTTAACCGGTATGCTTTGAAAAACCGCAGTCATTGTGCCAATATCCACCCATCCTGGCGACGGCGCTTGACATCGCAAACACCGGGGATTTTCAGTTACGACCTTTTTACAAGGAGGATTCTAATGAGGAAGATACTTTTAGCTGTAGCAGCCACCATCATGCTCGCCGGCCAGGCGCTGGCTGGTGACGTCAAGATCGGTATTATTCTTGGTTATACGGGCCCGATCGAATCGCTGACGCCGGCAATGGCCGAGGGTGCTGAAATTGCCATCGCGGAAGTCAACGCGAGTCAGGAGTTCAGAGGCGGTTACGGCGCTGCTCGCGAGATAAAGGGCGTCCGTGCCGATTCGACCTGCATTGATTCGGCCGCAGCAACAGCGGCGGCAGAGCGCCTGATCACCTCGGACAAAGTCAACGCCATCATGGGTGCAGACTGCTCCGGTGTGACCACGGCCATCCTGCAGAATGTTGCGATGGCCAACGGCGTAGTGATGGTCTCGCCATCGGCCACTTCGCCGGCACTATCCACTATTGAAGATGATGGACTGTTTTTCCGCACTGCGCCTTCGGACGCCCGCCAGGGGCAGGTCGTTGCCGATATACTGAAGGAGCAAGGTTACAAGACGATTGCAATCACCTATACCAACAACGATTATGGTAAGGGTCTCGCTGACAGTATTGAAACCAACTTCAAGGCTGTAGGTGGCACCGTCACCCTCAACGCAGCGCACGAAGATGGCAAGGGTGATTATGGTGCTGAAGTTGCGGCACTAGCCCAGGCGGGTGGGGAGATCCTGGTGGTTGCCGGCTACCTCGACCAGGGTGGCAAAGGCATTATCCAGGCCTCCCTGGATACCGGCGCGTTTGATATCTTCTTCAATCCAGACGGCATGATTGGCGAGAGCCTGCCGGCAGCTATTGGAGCCGACTTGAACGGCTCTATCGGCTGCGCTCCCGGCACCGACAGCCCAGGTGCGGCTAAGTTTGGAGAAATAGCAGAGGCGGCTGGCACTAAGGTAGGCCCCTTTGTTCCGGAATCCTACGACGCTGCGGCATTGATTATGTTTGCCATGCAGGCGGCGGGCTCCACCAACAGCCAAACTTTCAAAGGCAAAATAATGGAGGTGGCCAACGCTCCGGGTACCAAGATCTATCCTGGAGAGCTTGGTAAAGGGCTTAAGATCCTCGCCAAGGGCGGTGACATTGATTATGTCGGCGGATCTTCGGTGGAATTGATCGGCGGCGGTGAGTCGGCCGGCAACTACGCAGAATATCTGGTCAAGGACGGTGCCTTTACTATCACCGGTTACCGTTAAGATCCAGTAATTTGACGGCCCGGACTGCCCGGGCCGTTTTTCTTTTGCTCGTATGACCTAGTGATTACGGTTGAGCATCTGCATAAGCGCTTCGGCGGCATCCATGCAGTCAACGATGCCTCGTTAACTATTGAAAAAGGCGCCATCACCGGCCTCATCGGTCCGAACGGCGCTGGCAAGACGACGTTGTTCAACGTCGTCGCAGGGGTATATCCACCCACCGCCGGTCGAGTCTTGCTGGAAGGGGACGATATTACTGGCAGCAAACCGCATGAACTCTTCGCCAAGGGCGTGCTGCGGACCTTCCAGATCGCCCACGAGTTCTCCACCCTGAGCGTCCGGGAAAATCTAATGATGGTGCCGGGTGGCCAGTCCGGCGAAAACCTGATCGACGCCTGGCTGCGGCCAGCCAGGGTGAGAGCTGAGGAGGAGAATATCGGCAAGAAGGTCGACGAGGTCATCGAGTTTCTTGAAATCACTCATGTTGCCAACGAGTTGGCCGGCAACCTCTCTGGCGGCCAGAAAAAACTGCTCGAACTGGGGCGCACCATGATGGGGGAAGCCAAGATCGTGCTGCTCGACGAAGTTGGCGCGGGGGTGAATCGTACGCTTCTTAACACGGTGGGTGATGCAATCCTGCGCCTCAACCGCGAACACGGCTACACCTTTTGCATGATTGAGCATGACATGGATTTTATCTCTCGACTTTGCGATCCGGTCATTGTCATGGCCGAGGGCGCAGTTCTAACCACAGGTACCGCTGCAGAGGTCAAGGCCAATGAGGCGGTGATCGAGGCCTATCTCGGCACTGGCCGCAAACATTCAAGAAGGCCCGCTTAATGAGTTTTCTCATTGGCGAGAACATGACTGGGGGCTACGGTGGCGCCGATATCCTGCATGACTGCACCATCGGCGTTGACAAGGGTGAAATCGCCGTTGTGGTAGGCCCTAACGGTGCCGGTAAATCTACCGCGATGAAAGCCGTATTTGGCATGCTGTCCTTGCGTGAAGGCAAAGTACTGATGGATGGTATTGACATAACGGCCCTTAAACCGCAGGAGCGAGTACGCCATGGTATGGGCTTCGTGCCACAGACAAATAACGTTTTTACCTCCTTGACGGTAGAGGAAAACCTGGAGATGGGTGCCTTCATACGGCGGGATGATTTTTCCGATACCATGGCGCAGGTCTTCGATCTGTTTCCAGTGCTCAAGGAAAAGCGCAGTCAGTTGGCCGGAGAACTTTCCGGTGGCCAGCGTCAGCAGGTGGCGGTTGGTCGTGCCTTGATGACCCGGCCAGAAGTGCTGATGTTGGATGAGACAACCGCCGGTGTTTCACCTATCGTGATGGATGAGTTATTTGATCGTGTGATCGAGGTGGCGCGTACAGGAATCGCTATCCTGATGGTGGAGCAAAACGCCAAGCAGGCGCTCAATATCGCCGACAAGGGCTATGTGCTGGTGCAGGGGCGCAATCGTTACACCGATACCGGGGCTGCCCTGATTGCGAATCCGGAAGTTCGTAAGGCGTTCCTCGGGGGTTAGGGCGATGACCGACGTTTTAAATACCCTGGCGCTGGTCAGTAATTTCATCATTGTCCCTGGGCTTGCCTATGGCAGCCAACTGGCGCTCGGGGCATTGGGTATCACGATAGTGTATGCCGTTCTACGCTTTTCGAACTTTGCCCATGGTGAGATGATGTCTTTTGGCGCCATGATCACGATTCTCGTCACCTGGGTGCTGCAGGCCCGTGGCATCAACCTGGGACCGCTACCGACTGCACTGTTGGCGTTACCCCTAGGTATTGCCGCCACCATCGGATTGTGCCTGGTTACTGATCGGCTGGTCTACCGCTACTACCGGCAGAAACGTGCCTCCCCTGTGACTTACCTCATCGTTTCTGTGGGGGTTATGTTTCTCATGGGTGGCTTGATACGTTTCGTTATTGGCCCCAATGACCAGATTTTCGCCGATGGCGCCCGCTTCATCATGAAAGCCAAGGAATTCAAGCAGATGACCGGGCTAAACGAGGGATTGGCGATCAAGTCCTCCCAGGGTGTGACAGTACTGACAGCGGTCGTGATCGTGGTGGTTCTTTTTTGGTTTCTTAACCGAACACGCACTGGCAAATCAATGCGCGCCTATTCCGATAACGAGGACCTGGCATTGTTATCCGGAATCAATCCGGAGCAGGTGGTGCTCATTGCCTGGATCATCGCTGGTACCTTAGCGGCGGTCGCAGGGACACTTTACGGGTTGGATAAGAGCTACAAACCTTTTACCTTTCTGCAGTTACTGTTGCCAATTTTTGCTTCGGCCATAGTTGGCGGAGTGGGTAATCCGCTGGGTGCGATTGCTGGCGGTTTTGTCATTGCCTTCTCTGAACTCATAGTAACTTTTGCCTATAAGAAAGTGCTCGGCTATTTGTTGCCGACCGGGCTCGCACCAGAGGGCCTGGCACAATTGCTTTCCACTGATTACAAATTTTCCGTGTCCTTCATGATTCTGGTCATCGTGCTGCTGGTTAAGCCTACTGGCCTTTTCAGTGGTAAGACGCTATGAATAACTTGTACCGTAACTTGTTGCTGTTTGCCGTTATGTTGGCTTTAGTTGCGGTAGTGGGTATATCGCAGAGCTGGAATGTGGCTCTTGCGATCCTCAATCTGTGCTTGATTTCGGCAATTATGACGCTTGGGGTCAACATCCAGTGGGGCTATGCGGGTTTGTTCAATGCCGGGGTAATGGGTTTTGCTGCCTTAGGCGGCCTGGCTGCAGTATTGATTTCTATGCCGCCGGTGCCAGCGGCTTGGCAGGCCGGCGGCAACGGTGTGGTCACGGGGTTGGCGTTTGGTATTGGCACGGTTCTCGTCGGCATTGTCAGTTGGCGTAAAACAGCCCATCTTGGTGGTAAACGCTATTGGCTGACGGCGCTGATCGCCGTGGCTGGTTATACCCTGATGCGTTGGGTCATCGACCCGGCCATTGTCGCCGTTGAGGCGGTAGAACCCGCCAAGACCGGGTTCCTGGGTGGTTTCGGCTTGCCGATTATGCTCTCCTGGCTGGTGGGCGGGGCGTTTGCTGCCGCCATCGCCTGGCTCGTAGGTAAAGTTTCGCTCGGTTTAAGGTCAGACTACCTCGCTATCGCCACCCTCGGCATCTCAGAGATCATCATATATTTCCTAAAAAATGAGGATTGGTTGACCCGCGGCGTCAAGAACGTTAATGGCCTGCCTCGTCCCGTACCCTACGAAATCGACCTGCAGCACACTGCCTGGTTGCAGAATTGGGTAGAAACTTACGGCATTTCTTTGATCGACGCCTCGTCGATTATTGTCAAACTCTGTTATGCGGGACTGTTTGTGGCTGTACTGGTGGTAATCCTGTGGCTTTCGGAAACTGCGTTGAAATCCCCTTGGGGGCGAATGATGCGTGCGATCAGGGATAACGAAACGGCTGCCAGTGCCATGGGCAAGAATGTCACCTGGCGGCATTTGCAGGTTTTCGTTCTCGGCTCGGCAGTAGTCGGAATGGCTGGGGCGATGTTGACCACTCTCGACGGTCAGTTCACACCCACTGCTTACCAGCCCTTGAGGTTCACTTTTCTCATCTGGGTGATGGTCATCGTTGGCGGCTCAGGCAATAATTTCGGTTCGGTACTGGGTGGTTTTGTTATCTGGTTTTTCTGGATAGAGGCTGAGCCCATTGGTCTTGCGCTCATGGAATTGATCACCTCCGGTATGGCGCAGGACAGCCCATTGCGCCATCATCTGTTGGATAACGCCGCCCACATGCGGCTGATGACCATGGGGTTGGTGTTGTTACTTGTTTTGCGGTTCGCACCGCGCGGCCTTATACCGGAAGTCAAGCGCTAGTAACTTTTCTCTCGCCGATGTCACCGCCCGCAGTTTCCAGCGACGGGTGCAGTTACTACCAGGTCAGCAATTGATTCTTCAGATTATGTCGAGCGCGGCGTGCAGGGCTTCCTGGTCAGAGGCACTCAACGGCAAAACGGGCTGGCGGCACTCGCCAACGTCAAAGCCACGCCGGAGAGCCGCTGCCTTCACGCTGGGATTGTAATTGTGGCTCCAGATAAAAAGTTGAGAAGGGAATAGTCGCTGCCAGAGTGTGTTGGCCTCAACCAGTTGGCCAGCCTGGATCTGGCGATACAGGGAGACTGCCTCTGCCGGAAGAAAATTGACAGCCCCCCAGACGCAGCCCACGCAGCCTGCGACCAGAGCCGGGTAGGTGATTGGATCACCGCCGTTAAAGACCTTGCCGCCCGTCTGGATGAGTTCTTGGATGCGCACCAGGTCCCCGGTGCTGTCCTTTATATATTCGATACCGTCAATCTCGAGCAGTCGTGCAAAAAACGCCGGCGTGATGTCAAAGCCAGAGTGCTGAGGAATGTTGTATACCATGACCGGCACCGAGGCGGCTGCGGCGACTGCCTCATAGTGGTAAAGAACCCCGTCTTCGTCCGGCCCCTCGAAATAGGGTGGTAATACCATGACCGCGTCCATACCTTGGTCGACTGCATGGCGCGTAGCCTCCAGCGTGTCGCGCAAGTGGATGGCTGAGGTTTGGGCCATGCATTGTGCGCGACCGTCTACGTGTTTGACAGTGATCTCGATGAGACGGCGTTTTTCTGTGTCGTTAAGGTAGGCGAATTCGCCAGTACCACCGCAGGCGAGAATGATATCCACCCCGGCTTCAAGCATGCGGTCGATGTGGGCAAGATAGCGTGTTTCGCTGATGCGTTGCCGATCGCCCTCGAAAACCGCGCACACCGGTACACAGACACCGCTCAATTCGGTCATGTTACAAACTCCGTTGGGTGTTGGTTTTGATGCCGCTTGCGGCCGACAGTACGAGGGTTAGTTTACATGAATCGAGATGCTTTGAAGCTTGATAAGTGGAATCTGACGGGTTGCTACTGCGGCCCACGACCCCCTTGGTAGCGTATAGGGCGCCTGAGGTAGGATAGGGGAGTAGGCGCACCAGGGTTAGTGCGTGAACGCTATTGGTTTGTCCGTGCAGTCGTACACATGCCCGGTGAACACTGATTCTGATAGTTTGGTATTACGGGGACTTTTTCGAAGATACAAATCGAAAATTAAACGCAGGCCGGGATGAATATGAGCAAAGTTCTAACGATCGACGTTGGTGCAGGGACTATGGATGTACTCTATATTGATACAGCATCAGAGTGTTACTACAAGGCAGTCGTGCGTTCTCCGGTCTGCTCCACGGCAGAACGGATTCTTACGGCTTCAGGCAAAATGCTGATCGTTGGCGTTGAGATGGGTGGGGGCACAGTATCGCAGGCCATCAGACAGCGTGCTGACGGAGAGGCTGTTCTTATATCAGAAACTGCAGCAAAAACCCTCTCTCATAATCTCGAGAAAGCACGTCCTCGGGGGCTTGAAGTAATCGAAGATACACGAGCATGTGATCTTGTAGCCACAGGAGATCACAGTGTTGTTACGCTCGCCGATCTTGAGTTGGAGCGTATCCGAGGTATCGTTGACGGGTTCGGTGTTTCGTTCGAGTTTGATGTTGTCGGGGTCTGTGTGCAGGACCACGGCAAGGCACCGCAGGGGGTCTCGACGCTAGATTATCGACATACTCACTTCCGTCGGGCGCTTGATCGTCAGCCTACACCCGATGCACTTCTTTATCGAAGTGACGAGGTTCCCGAAGATATGAGTCGCCTTTGCGCAGTGCGTGATACAGCGCTCAACTTGCCGAGCACTACGGTTTACATAATGGATAGTGGCATGGCTGCCATTCTCGGAGCTACACAGGATTCGCGGGTACGAGCTTGCCATCATGCGATCGTTCTCGACGTCGCAACATCTCATACGATTGCCGCGAGTTTTAGTGGCAACGAATTGTGCAGCTTCGTTGAATATCACACTAAGGACATTCGCCTGGACCGTATGGAAACCCTACTACAGGAATTGGCAGAAGGCCAACTGAGGCACGCAAAGATTTTGACAGAAGGGGGCCATGGCGCCTATACCCGACGAGCACTTGGTTTTGGCTCCATCGAGATTATTCTTGCAACGGGGCCACGGCGCGCTCTGCTTGCCGGGCTGAACTTACCAATCAAACTGGGTACACCGTTAGGTGACAACATGATGACGGGGACAACTGGGCTGCTTGAAGCCATTCGCAGGCGAGAGAACTGGCTCCCCGGGCAAGACTCGAACTTGCGACATATGGATTAACAGTCCACCGTTCTACCAACTGAACTACCGGGGATCAGAAGGGATGGTGAATGCTACTAACAGGCAGTATTTTGGTCAACCCGAGGACATACAGGCGTCGTAATTCTTGGCAACTGTTAGCTGCAGTCTATAGCATAGCCCTGTGGCGAGCGGTCGGAGACCCGGGCCCGACCAGTGAGGTGTACGATCACTGCCCGACGCCTTGCGACAGCCGGGCTGCAGAGCTTGAAGTGGCCATTGGGCCAGGCGCTACCATCGGGATTGAAAGACAGGGTATTGGGTGTTCGGAAATTGATAGTCAACTGGCCCAGCATGGAGCCAACTGCTGCGAGCACGGACTCGCCGGCGCCCAGACGCCGGTTCCGGTCGACATCGATGAAGGTGATCCACCCCAGTTGCCATTGGCTCGACCCGGTACAACCATTGACCGTATCGCCAGGACAGACGCTGACCCGCTGCTGTTTGTGCACAGCCGCCACTCGGGCTAGTGCTAGGGTTGAGACGAGGTTATCAGTGGCAGTATCGAGCGCTATACGGCTGCCAATGGACCGAAAAGAGCCGACGGCAGACAGGGCCAGGGTGCCCACGATGCTGAGCACCACCATGGTCTCAATCAGGGTGTAGCCGGCTGGTGCGGCAGGCGAGGTCAAGTTCCGAGCCAATAGTGGACTGGGTTTTGGGCGCATTGCCGTGGATACTGGACCAGCACAGCAGGAAAAGCAGTGAAAAATCGCACGCTAAGGGCAAGTTCGTGTCCCACAGGGCAGACGTTTTAGAATCGGTTCTTTTGTCGGGGTGTTTGCCCCGCATTTGCCTGGATGCACCTGATGAACCGCCCATTTCTGCTGGAGAGCCCGTTTGAGCCTGCCGGCGATCAGCCAGAGGCCATTGAGCAACTCGTGGCAGGGTTTTCAGCGGGCGAATCCTTTCAAACCCTGCTCGGGGTCACGGGCTCGGGTAAGACTTTCAGCATGGCCCACGTGATCGAGCGCCTCGGCTGCGCCACCCTGGTGCTGGCACCAAATAAAACCCTCGCGGCACAGCTTTACTCCGAGATGCGGGAGTTTTTCCCAGGCAACGCAGTTGAGTATTTCGTGTCGTACTACGACTATTATCAGCCCGAAGCCTACGTTCCGAGCAGTGACACATATATCGAGAAGGACGCATCGATTAACGAGCACATAGACCAGATGCGTCTATCTGCAACCAAGGCCCTGCTTGAAAGGGAGGACACGATTATTGTTGCCACCGTGTCGGCTATCTACGGGCTCGGTGATCCTGCCGCTTACCATGGCATGATCCTGCACCTACGACAAGGCGCATTGGCAGACCAAAGGGGCATGCTGCGACGTTTGTCAGATCTGCAATACAGTCGCAATGATCTCGATTTACGCCGAGGCACCTTCCGAGTGCGGGGAGATGTAATCGATATATTTCCAGCAGAATCTGAGCGGTACGCTGTCAGGGTGGAATTGTTCGGCGATCAAATCGAGCGACTGGCGCGATTCGACCCGCTGACAGGAGAGGTAGATGAGCGCATCACCCGCTTTACGATTTACCCCAAAAGCCACTATGTTACGGCGCGCGAAACGGTACTGAAGGCGGTCGAGCAAATTCGCGTGGAGCTCAAAGACAGGTTGGGGGTATTACGCGCGACAGACAAACTGCTTGAAGCTCAACGCCTGGAGCAGCGGACTAATTTCGATCTTGAAATGATGCAGGAGCTAGGTTACTGCAGCGGCATAGAAAACTACTCACGTTTCCTTTCTGGGCGCAAGGAGGGTGAACCACCGCCAACACTTATGGATTATCTACCCGCGGCAGCACTGCTCATCATTGACGAAAGCCATGTCACGGTACCTCAACTCGGTGCGATGTACCGGGGCGACCGTTCGCGTAAGGAAAACCTTGTCAATTACGGGTTTCGTCTACCTTCAGCGCTGGATAACCGGCCGTTGCGTTTTGACGAGTTCGAGGCTTTGATGCCGCGAACCGTATTCGTTTCGGCTACACCTAGTGACTATGAGATCCGCCGCAGCGTAACCGTGATAGACCAGGTAGTTCGGCCCACTGGGCTGGTTGATCCACAGGTGGAGATTCGGCCAATAGCCACTCAGGTAGATGACCTGATGTCGGAAATCTGGCACCGTGCTGAGGCAGGGGAGAGGGTTCTGGTCACCACGCTGACCAAGCGCATGGCCGAGGACCTTTCGGATTATCTCGCTGACCACGGGGTCCGGGTGCGTTATCTGCATTCCGATATCGATACAGTAGAACGGGTTGAGATTTTGCGAGACCTTCGCCAGGGCGTTTTCGACGTCCTGGTTGGCATAAATTTACTGCGCGAAGGCCTCGACCTACCAGAGGTATCGCTGGTTGCGATTCTCGATGCAGACAAGGAGGGTTTCTTGCGGTCGGCGCGATCGCTGATACAGACTATTGGCCGGACTGCAAGAAATATTAACGGCAAGGCGATACTTTACGCCGATAAAATCACTAACTCTATGCAGCGAGCTATCGACGAGACAGAGCGTCGGCGTACCCGGCAACAGGCATACAACCAAGTCCACGGTATAACACCCAGGTCAATTCAAAAAGAGATACGCGAGATGATCGATGGGGTGCACGCAGGACGCGATTCTGGCACCGTACAAGGACCGGCTACAAGTGCGGACCTTAAACAAATACTTGCAGTTTCTGCGAAGGAAAGGGCCGGCGATCTTGGCCAACTGCTCAAGCAACTGGAAGAACAGATGTACCAGTATGCCCGTGACCTCGAATTCGAGCAGGCTGCCGCTGTGCGCGATCAACTGATGGCGCTGAAGCAGCAGCGTCTTGGACCTGCCCGTGAGACGCACTGATTAGCTAATTTGGCTTTTGCCGTTAGCCTGCTGTAAACCTTGAGCGACCCTCAACTCTGCACACCATCGCTCAAAAGAGGGGATATTAAAACGCCTGCCTTTCTCGCCTGGTGGTGTGTTCTAAGAATTGGGTAGTTTGGCTGTTGCGGGTTTCGCCAAACCTCCGATGAGAACTTCCGAAAACGACGCTATCTGCTGTAGAATGCGCCCCTGTATCGTGGGCTAGGAAAGATACTATGTGCAGCGCCAACAATGCTCTCTGGGCCCACCCAACAGGAATTGGTCACGGTTTCGTAAACAACGGTTCCATAGGCGCGTAGCTCAGTGGTAGAGCACTACCTTGACATGGTAGTGGTCGGTGGTTCGATCCCACTCGCGCCTACCATCAGCCCCACTAGGGTAGGGCGCCGGTGATTCTACCGGCGCTACTTTTTTCGGAACAGAACAGCAATCACTAACATCAGCGCATATCTTACTCGGTCCGCTCAATATGCCAACGATAACCCTGCCTGACGGAAGCGTACGCCAATTTGACCATGCCGTAACCGTGGCAGAGGTCGCCGCAGATATCGGGCCAGGGCTTGCCAAGGCAGCTTTGGGCGGTGAGGTCGACGGCGAATTGGTTGACACTGCCTGTTACCTGGAGCAGGACGTGCATTTGCGCATTCTGACGGATAAGGATGACGAGGGTCTCGAACTCATCCGCCATTCATGTGCTCATCTGATGGCGCAGGCGGTCAAAGAGCTATACCCGCAGGCGCAGGTTACTATCGGTCCGGTGATCGAGGACGGCTTCTACTACGATTTTGCCTACGATCCTGGGTTTACTGAGGCCAACCTTGCAACGATTCAGGCAAAGATGGAAGAGCTCGCGAGGGCCGATTTGCCCGTAGCCAGGCAAACGATGGCACGCGAGGATGTAATCGAGTTGTTCAAGGCTAAGGGAGAGGAGTACAAGGCTGAGATCATCGGAGAGCTCCCAGTTGCTGAGAGCATCTCTCTTTATAGCCAAGGGGAGTTCACTGACCTGTGCCGAGGTCCGCATGTACCAAGCACTGGTCGACTCAAGGCGTTTCAGCTGACTAAACTTGCTGGTGCATACTGGCGGGGCGATCCTTCTCGGCAAATGCTGCAACGAATCTATGGCACCGCTTGGGCGAAAAAAGAAGATCTACAGGATTATTTGCACCGTCTAGCGCAGGCCGAAAAACGTGATCACCGTAAACTTGGCCGGGAGTTAGACCTGTTTCATTTCCAGGAAGAAGCGCCGGGAATGGTTTTCTGGCACCGGGATGGCTGGACGCTGTACACAATTGTAGAGCGTTATGTTCGCGACTTGTTGATCGAATACGGTTACCAGGAGGTGCAGACACCGCAACTCTTGGATCGGAGTCTGTGGGAGCGGTCAGGTCACTGGGACAAGTTTCGTGACAACATGTTCACCACTCATGTTGATGAGCGTGACTATGCGATCAAGCCGATGAACTGTCCTGGCCATATACAGATTTTCAACCAGGGCCTGCGCAGTTATCGTGAACTGCCGGTTCGGATAGCCGAGTTCGGCGTGGTCCATCGCAACGAGCCCTCAGGCACTCTGCACGGGCTACTCCGCGCGCGTAGCTTCACCCAGGACGATGCCCACTTATTCTGTACCGAGGAGCAATTAGTACAGGAGGTGTCGACTCTGATCGAGCTGACCTACCGGATGTACCGAGACTTTGGTTTCGACGACATAGAGGTGGCGCTTTCCACTCGCCCCGAACAACGAGTTGGGGAAGATTCTCTGTGGGACCGGTCGGAACAGGTGCTGGCAGACACGTTGGACGACAAAGGTATCGCTTACACCGTTCAGGCAGGAGAGGGCGCCTTCTACGGACCGAAGTATGAGTTCGTCCTGCGAGACTCCATCGGTCGGCGCTGGCAATGTGGAACCATTCAGGTAGATTTTTCCATGCCCGGGCGACTCGGCGCTGAATACGTTGCCGAAGATGGCTCCCGGCAGACACCAGTAATGATTCATCGCACCATCCTCGGCTCGCTGGAGCGGTTCATCGGGATTCTGATCGAAGACACTGAAGGCCGTTTGCCGGTCTGGTTAGCCCCGGTGCAGGCAGTGATTCTCAACATCACCGACCGGCAGCGCGAATATGCCCTACAGACGGAGAAATTGCTGAAAAAACAGGGTCTCAGGGTCGAAACTGACTTGAGAAACGAGAAAATTGGCTATAAAATCCGCCAGTCTACTCTGCAGCGGATTCCGTTCATGCTGGTTGTAGGTGATCGGGAGGTAGCTGAAGGGACCGTTGCCGTGCGCACGCGGGAAGGGCAGGATCTCGGGTCGCTTGCTGTCGAAGGGCTACTTGCGTCCTTGCCTGGAGTGAACGCGAGGGCACGGCATTAATATTTTCAGAGGGATTTGACATAGCTGTAGCGAAACAACAAAAGCTCAACGAGGACATCATAGTTGGGCAGGTACGACTGATATCCGAAAGTGGAGAACAACTCGGGATCGTGCCAACCGAAGAGGCCAAACAGTTGGCGACGGAACGGGCGATGGATTTGGTGGAGATTGCGCCGAACGCCGACCCTCCCGTTTGCCGCCTGATGGATTACGGTAAGTTTCTCTACGCAGCCGCCAAGAAAAAGCAGGAAGCGAAGAAGAAACAAAAGCAGATCACAGTTAAAGAAGTTAAGTTTCGACCAGGCACGGCTACCGGTGACTATGACATCAAGCTCCGCAATCTGACCAAGTTCATCGAGGCAGGTAATAAGGCAAAAGTGACCTTGCGCTTCCGCGGCCGAGAGATGGCCCACCAGGAGTTAGGAATGGAAATGTTGAACAGAGTCGAAGAGGATTTGGCAGAAATCAGTGTAGTCGAGCAGATGCCAAAAATGGAGGGGCGCCAGATGGTGATGGTGCTCGCACCCAGGAAATAATAGACTTTAGGCGAATAAGACATGCCAAAATTGAAAACTAATAGGGGCGCAGCCAAGCGCTTTAAGCGAACTGCCACCGGCAAGTTTAAGCGCTCCCAGGCTTACCTCAATCACATTCTGACTAAGAAGTCGACCAAGCGTAAGCGACACTTACGTGAAGCATTGCTGATCGATGCTGCCAACCAGGCTGCGGTTAGGAAAATGCTGCCGTATGGTTAGACCGACATCGACATCGACGTCAGCCCCCGACCAAAAGAGTAATACAACATGCCCAGAGTAAAACGCGGTGTTACAGCCAGAGCGCGGCACCGGAAGGTGTTGTCACGAGCCAAGGGCTATCGGGGTGCACGTAAAAACGTCTATCGGGTGGCTAACCAGGCGGTTATGAAGGCCGGCCAGTATGCCTATCGTGATCGCCGGCAGCGCAAACGACAGTTCCGTGCACTATGGATCGTGCGCATCAATGCCGCTGCCCGGCAACACGATCTCAGCTACAGCCGCTTCGTCAATGGCCTGAGCAAAGCTGCCGTCGAGGTTGACCGCAAAATACTGGCGGATATGGCAGTGAATGATCAGGTGGCATTTGCGGCGCTTGCTGAGAAAGCTAAAGCAGCTTTGGCCGCTTGAGGCCAGGCACCTGGCTATGTAGGCCAGGGAACGAAAAGAAATGGGAAAGGCCGCGCCGGCCTTTCCCTTTTTTGTGAGCGGGTTTGACACGTTAATGAAAAATGAATTGGGAAAGCGACTATCGGCTATCGTGACTGAGGCTACGACGGCCATTGCTGAGGCGTCAGCAACCAGTGATTTGGAAAAGATCCGGGTGGACCTGCTAGGGCGCCAGGGGTCACTAACGGCGCTGCTCAAAAGCGTGGGCACGCTGCCAGAGGCTAAGCGCCGCAGTTTCGGCCTGGCTGTCAACGAGGCGAAAGACTCTGTCAATGGTCAACTCGAGCAGCGCCGGGTGGCATTGGCTGCCAGCCAGCGGGCTGCTGCTGTCGAGCAGGAAGTGATCGATGTGACACTCCCTGGGCGCAGCACCGGCCAAGGAAGCGTGCACCCGATCACTCGTTCTCGGCGGCGCATCGAGCAGATCTTTACCCGGATAGGCTTCAATGTTGTGCACGGCCCTGAGATAGAGGATGACTTTCACAATTTCGAGGCCCTGAATATCCCTCCTGACCATCCGGCAAGGGCCATGCATGACACCTTCTACCTGTCCCCCGGGATTGTCCTGAGAACCCACACTTCGCCAGTTCAAATTCGTTACATGGAGACGCAAGACCCACCGCTGCAGGTAATTGCCCCGGGGCGGGTATACCGTTGTGACTCGGACGTGACCCATACCCCGATGTTTCACCAGGTCGAAGGCCTCGCCGTGGATACCGATATCTCCTTTGCCGATCTCAAAGGCGTGTTGACCTTTTTCATTCGAGAATTTTTTGAACAAGACTTGCCGGTGCGATTTCGGCCCTCGTATTTTCCATTCACCGAGCCTTCGGCCGAAGTGGACATAGGCTGCGTCTTCTGTAAAGGTTGCGGTTGCCGCGTTTGCCAACAAAGCGGATGGTTGGAGATACTCGGCTGCGGCATGGTTCACCCGGAAGTATTTCGGCACGTTGGCATCGATAATGACCAGTACACTGGTTACGCCTTTGGCCTCGGTATAGAACGCTTGACCATGTTGCGGTACGGGGTTGATGACCTGCGCCTTTTCTTCGACAACGAAATCGCTTTTTTGCGACAGTTCAGTTAGGCCCACGAAGGCAACGCAATGATTATTAGTGAAAACTGGTTACGAGAGTGGGTGGATTTCGATATTGATATCGAGTCTCTCGGCGACCGGCTAACGGGCGCAGGACTGGAAGTCGGAGGAGTAATACCGGTTCGGCCGGTTTCGCAGCGTATCGTGGTTGCAAAGATACTGTCGGCGCGACCGCACGCTGACGGCAACACGCCGTGGGTCTGTGAAATCGACGTAGGCCGGGCGCGAAAATTGCAGGTCGTCTGTGGCGCGAACAACGTATGGGCGGGCATGGCTGCACCGGTTGCGTTGAGTGGCGCTGAATTGCCTGGTGGCCAAAGAGTTCGCGAGATTGAAATTCACGGGGAGGCGTCCCAGGGAATGTTGTGCTCGGCGGCGGAGTTAGGTCTGGAGGAGCGCTCAGACGGCATCATGGAACTGGATCCAGGGGCGGAAGCGGGTCGGATAATCAACACCCAGCTGGACCTCGACGATACATTGTTGGAACTGGAACTCACGCCTAACCGTGGGGATTGTTTGAGTATTCTTGGTATCGCTCGAGAGACCATGGCGGTGACTCGGGGCTCCCTACGCAAGCCTTCTATTAGGCGACTGCGGGCACAACACGATGAGCGATTGCCCATCACTCTCGAGGTGCCCGGCGATTGCCCGCGTTATACCGGCCAGATTGTTCGTAATGTAGCGATCAGCGCCCGTAGCCCGGACTGGTTGCAAGAGCGCTTGCGGCGAAGCGGGCTGCGCAACATCGACGCGTTGGTCGACATCACCAACTACGTCATGCTGGAACTTGGTCAGCCGATGCATGCGTTTGACCGGAGCAAGATTACAGGCGGTATTACGGTGCGGCATGCTCACAAGGGCGAGCGGCTGAAACTGCTTGACGGTACCAGATTGCGACTTCGTTCCAAGACTCTACTTATCGCGGATGAGAGCGGGCCAGTGGCGCTCGCCGGCATCATGGGTGGCGCGAATACAGCAATCAACAGCAATACGCAGGACGTACTGTTAGAAGCGGCATTTTTTAGCCCATCCCGCACGGCTTCGACAGCAAGAGGTTACAACATGCAGACCGATGCCTCCTTTCGGTTCGAGCGGGGTGTAGATCCGCAGTTGCAGGTAATGGCGGTGCAAAGAGCAAGTCAGTTAATCAGTCAGATTGGCGGAGGTGACTGCGGGCCGGTGTTTACCGCTGCGGACTCGCGCAACTTGCCGAAACGCCGGCCCATTCAACTGCGTAAGGGCCGTCTAGATCGAGTGCTGGGAGCACGTGTTGGGGGGCGACGTATCCGCAAGGTATTTGAATCACTCAACATGAAGACTGAAGTCATTGCTGATGGCTGGAAAATAACAGCACCGAGTTACCGTTTCGACATTCTCGGAGAGCATGACCTGGTGGAAGAAGTTGCCCGCATCGTAGGTTTCGAGTTCTTTCCGGCTCAACTACCCCGAGTACTAGCCAGCGGGCGCGAACAACAGGAGAACCGGTTGACCCCGGACCGGGCCCGTGACCTATTGGTCGATCGAGGCTATCACGAAGCAATCACCTACAGTTTTGTTGACCCGGCACTGCATGCACGAATTGCGCCCGAGCGGAATCAAATACTGCTTCAGAATCCGATCGCGGCGAACATGTCGCAGATGCGCTCAAGCCTCTGGCCAGGTCTACTCGCTGCGCTAACTGGCAATGCTCGGCGGCAGGTAAGGCGAATCAGGTTGTTTGAGATAGGTAGAGTATTCTTGAGCCACGGCCGCGATCGGCGTGAAATAGATCGCATTGCTGGCGTCCTGACGGGTCCACGCAGGGCCCAGTCTTGGGACACCCCAAGCCGAGGCGCCGACTATTTCGACCTTAAGGGCGATGTCGAGGCCCTGCTGGCACTCGGCGGCTACCAAGACGGGTTTGAATTCCGACCTCGGGAGCACAAGGCGTTGCACCCTGGACAGTGCGCCATGGTCACGCGTGGTGAGCGGGAGGTCGGCTGGCTGGGGCAGATTTCGCCAGAGCTGCGGGAGCATCTGGACCTCGATGGGACCATTTTTGTCTTCGAATTGGATTTGGATGCCGTGCTGGATGCGGTATTACCCATTTTTCGGACCGTTTCCCGGTACCCGGCAGTTGCTCGGGATCTTTCCCTGGTCGTGAAAAATAGCGTGGCCGCCGATGCCTTGCGCGAATGTATCCGCGCTGCGGCGGGAGAACTGCTAACGGCTTTGGAACTGCTGGACGTCTACCAGGGCAAGGGCATACCAAAAACTCACTCATCTCTCACATACCGCTTGACCTTACAGGCAGATTACCGCAATCTTACAGATACCGAGGTAGATGAATTGATTGTGAAGGTAGTTGGCGCTGTTACCCGAGAACTGAGCGGTGAACTCAGAACCTAAGAATTTTTTACCATCCCTTTGAAAAATGGAACGGCAAAAGAACTGGCCTAAACTCGAAGCGGTAGCCGTCCAAAGCGGCCACCTGCATCGAGAATAGACGTTATTTGGGGTGAGGCATGCAATAATGACGGTTACCAAGGCGGATCTGGCAAATACATTGTACGAACAGCTTGGGCTTAATAGGCGCGAAGCGAAAGAATTGGTTGAACTCTTTTTTGAACAGATACGTGAAGCCTTAGAGAAGGGCGAGAGTGTCAAGTTATCAGGTTTTGGAGGATTTAGCGTACGCGACAAACGTAGTCGTCCCGGGCGGAATCCGAAAACTGGTCAAGCGGTCGCTGTATCGGCACGCCGCGTCGTGACCTATCGCGCCAGCCAAAAAGTCAAAGAAGACATCGGCCAGAACACCGGGCAGATTGAAGCGATAATGAATCCAGGTCAATCATCGTGACCATGCTTGATCCAGGAGCAGAAGAACTTCCGGCGATTCCGGCAAAACGATACTTTACGATTGGTGAGGTCAGCGAATTGTGTGCGGTCAAGCCACACGTACTGCGATACTGGGAACAAGAGTTTTCGCAACTGCAGCCAGTCAAGCGACGAGGGAACCGCCGCTACTACCAGCGGCACGAAGTGGAACTCATACGAACCATTAGGAAGCTTCTCTACATCGAAGGCTACACGATAAGCGGTGCTGGCAATCAACTGAAAGAGGGCCGCAGCGAAAACGGCACATCCAACAACGAGTCGACGGACGCCGAGCTCAAGCAGATGCTTAATGAGTTACAGGAAATTTCGGCATTGCTCGATCCCTAAAGTTGGTAAAGGGGGATATCAAACGGGGCGTAGCGCAGCCTGGTAGCGCACCGCAATGGGGTTGCGGTGGTCGGAGGTTCAAATCCTCTCGCCCCGACCAACATCGAGCAGGAAAGCACCCAGAGCAGGGGTCGCGAAGGGTGGCTGTTGCTTGTGCCATCTACTGCTATGATGGTTCTTTATGAGCGCACTCCTGCTCCTTGGATTATCGTCCCGGTCCCTGATTGCTGCTCGCTCGTTTAACTGCCAAGCAGGACTCTAAACGCTTGTCCTTAGGGATCGATATGATGAAAAACATTCTTTGTCTGGCGTGCTTGTTGTTTTCCGGTTCAACACTCGCTCAGTTGGCGTTAGATCAGCAACCTCCGATCGTGAGCCTCACTGACAAGGCCGGCGGGCGGGTCGATGGCGCATCATGGTCCAGCGCAGAGCTTAAGGGAAAAGTTCATATCCTTATGTACGTGGATCCGGATGAAGTTAAGTTGAATGCACACGTGGAGGATGCGCTGGCCGCAGAATCATTTCCCGGTGACCTGGTTACTTCGGTTGGGGTCATAAATATGGCGGCCTCTTGGAAACCGAATTTTGCCATTGACCTGATACTCAAGCGCAAGCAGAAGAAATTTCCCGACACAATATATGTGCGAGACATGCAGCGAGCATTCGTTAGCGGCTGGGATCTGAGGGACCATAGTTATCACATAGTCGTTCTTGACCGGGAAGGACGGCTCATCTTTGAGGCGGCTGGCGAGCTCTCTGCAACACAGATCGGGCAATTGATCGCTGTGATCTGGGACAGGATCAAGGACTAGATGGGCAAAGGCGGTTCGTCTGCGACTGACCAATATCTGCTTACGCGGGTGCGCGAGAGTGGGCGGGAATCGGTCGATTTCGACAATCTAGGATTTGGTGATGTCTTTACCGATCATATGCTGGTCAGCGATTGGCACGACGGCGCTTGGAGCACCCCAAGGATAATTCCGCATGGCCCGCTGTCGGTTAGCCCGGCTGCCCTTGGGCTGCATTATGGCCAGAGTGTGTTTGAAGGCCTGAAGGCATACTGGGGTATTACAGACAATCAGATACGACTTTTCCGGCCGGATCGTAATGCCGCGCGGCTTGCCGCATCTTGTGAGCGGCTTTGCATACCGGCACCAGACCCAGAGACGTTCGTAGCGGCTATATCGGCATTGGTGTCAGTGGAACGCAACTGGGTTCCGCGCGTGCGAGGGCAAGCGCTGTATCTTCGGCCGCTACTGTTTGCCAGCGAAGGGCATCTCGCTGTACGGCCAGCGCAGACCTATACTTTCGTTGTGATAGCGGCACCGGTGAGCGAATATTTCGGCCGTACCGGACGAGCGCTTAGCCTAAAGGCTGAAGAGCGTTTCACCCGCGCTGCTCCTGGAGGCACGGGCTCGGCTAAGACAGCCGGAAACTACGCAGCGACATTGCAACCTATGTTGAGCACATCTTGCGAGGGGTTTGACCAGATCCTTTGGCTGGACGGGCGTGAACACCGATTTGCGGAAGAGGCGGGGCAGATGAACGTTTTCTTCTATTTGGATGATACGGTAGTCACGCCCGACCTTGGCGGCACCATCCTGCCTGGTGTTACCAGGGAAAGCGTTCTGGCACTTCTACACGATTGGGGGATTCCGACCGAAGAACGACGGCTGTCTATGGATGAGATTCAACAGGCAGCTGGCAAGGGTCGACTGCGTGAGATTTTCGGCGCAGGCACTGCTGCGGTCGTGGTGCCGATTATGCGCATTCACCACCTAGGCGCCGATATCTGCTGTCGCCCGCCAAAACACGGCTCTTTGTGTGCCCGGCTCTACGATGCTTTACTTGGTGTGCAGCACGGGGAGCTGCCAGACCATTATCAATGGACCTATCGAGTGACCTGACCACGCCGGTAGGCAAGTGGTTCTCGGGCTGGCTGGCGGGAGCCTTGTTGGTTTGCCCGGGGGCGTTTGCGCAGGACACCGCGATTCAGCAGGGTTTTAGCCTTGCCCGGGAGCTTTGCTCACGCTGCCATGTCATCGGTGACTACAATCGTCTGGGCGGGATTGGCAACACACCTTCTTTCCAGTGGATGGTGAGAAGTAGTGATTGGCGGGAAAGATTTAATAGCTTCTACAGCCGGCGGCCGCACCCGGTGTTTGTGCGGGTACCTGGGTATCCGCGCTGGTCTGATACAGACCCCTATTATCCACCTTTCGAGATTACCCCGGAAAAGATCAAGCTTATTATCCTTTATGCCAATACCCTCAAGAATTCGTAGCATTGTGCGGTTGCTGTCAATGGCTCCGCCACGGCCAGCCCCGACATAAATGGTGGAACCGTGGCCGTTGTAGAATCCGACTACTGATATCTTTTTACATGATGGTTATTCAAAACAAGCCTGCTATTGCCTTGCGAACCGTGACAGGTTGAGCATGACAGAGTTTTTGCTTCTTTTGCTGTTGTTATTTCTCTCCGCATTCTTTTCGGGTTCTGAGACGGCCCTGACTGCGCTGACGCGTGGTCGTGCTGAGGCTCTGGCAAAGGAACAACGCCGTGGTGCGCGCGCGCTCGCAGCTCTCAAGCGCGAGCCGCAGCGCATGTTAGTGGGAATTTTGATTGGCAATAACGTGGTCAATATCGGAGCTTCGGCGCTTGCTACTGTTATTGCAACGCGCGAGTTGGGTCGCCTTGGCCCTGGGCTTGCGGTCGGCGTACTGACAATATTGGTACTCGTTTTTGGTGAGATCACGCCCAAGAGCATTGCCACACGTTACTCAGAGCGTATCTCCCTGATCGTAGCGCCAATAATTTTGACTTTTTTGCGCCTGATAACGCCGCTGGTTTGGCTGTTTCAGGGGATAGCTGATTTGGTTGATAAGGCGACTCCAGTAGATGAGGAAGATCCTATCGTCACAGAGTCGGAGTTGATCAGCATGGTCGGTTTCGGCCAGGAGGAAGGGACGATAGAAAAAGGCGAGAAGGAGCTGATCGAACGTGCATTTGCGTTTAGTGACCTAGCGGTTTCCGACGTCATGACACCGCGGCACCGGGTCTTCACGCTCGATTCCAGGCAAACGATTGGCGCCGCTATGCCCCGCTTGATAGAGGCACCATACAGCCGTATTCCACTACACCTGGATGACATTGACGAGATCGTCAAGGTGCTCTATCTACGCGATGTACTGGTGCCCTTTGCGGATGGCCGCAACACCGTCACCTTGGGTGAGGTGGCGCGGCCACCTTATTTCGTACCGGACAGCCAGACGCTGACTGATACGATCGCAGCACTACGACGGGAGAGTCAGCACTTAGCGGTGGTTGTAGATGAACACGGGACCATGGAAGGCGTAGTAACGCTGGAGGATCTGCTCGAGGAATTGGTTGGGGAAATTTACGATGAGAGCGACATTAAGCCGCAGCAATTGAGTCCACTGGGCGCTGGCCGCGCAATCGTAGATGGCACCTCAGAATTGAGGGTGATCGGTGACTTTTTTGGAGTAGAGTTGTCCGGTAAACCGACTGACTCGGTGAGCCGTTGGATACTGGAACACGCTCGGAGAATTCCCGGCGCGGGCGAAGTATTCGAACTCGATGGCCTACAGGTCACCGTGCAACAGGCTTCACAGCGCCGGATTCAGGAGGTGCTAGTGTGTCGGCCGAAAAATGAACCTGGCCTGCAGGTGCAGGGTATCAGTTGATTCGTTACTCGGGGTTCACTGCCCGAGTCAGTTTGGAGTCGAGCGCCGCAAAGTAGCGCCCATATAAGCCTTGATGTTGACCGTGGTGACCGGAGTGCCGTCGATAATCTCAGCCTCGATGGCTTTTGTTAGTTGCCGGAACTCCTCTATAGCTCCGTCCAAAGGAAGCGCTAGGGTGAGTTCGGCCACCAGCTCTCCACCGAGGTAGTGCAATACCAAGGTGGGTCCGCCATCATTACCGGTTTCGGCAATCCCGTGAAGTTGTAGGATCGCGTTTACAGCGCTTTCCAGTTCTGGTCGAAGGGGTAAGGTGTCAGAGGAGTTCCATTGACGATCGTCTTCCGGGTCAATATGTACGATCACGTCGGACAGACGGGGAAGTTCTGCTTTCAGGAGGCCAATAACCTCATCACCAATTCGATGCCCTTCAGAGACGCTGATATGCGGGTCGACGCGCAGGTGCACGTCGGCCAGAACATCGGAACCCATCCGGCGAGTGCGCAATTCGTGAGCGTCAAGAACACCAGGCACGGTTTGTATGTAACGGTGGATCTGATCCACCAGGTCTGGGTCTGCGGCAGTGTCGATGAGTTCAGCCAGCGCTTCGCGCCCAATCGAGTAGGCGACCTGTGCAATCATTACAGTTACTACGATGGTGGCGATGGCATCGGCACGGTCAAAACCCACCATGACACCCGCGATGCCGGCTACTACGATCAAAGAAGACAGCGCATCAGACCGATGGTGCCAGGCATTAGCCCTTAGCAGTCCCGATTCGAGCCGCTGGGCAACGCGTATGGTGTACTGATATAGCGCTTCTTTGAGCAATATTGACAGGGCCGCAATAGCCATGGCGCTTAATCCAGGGTGGAGCAAAGTGCCTGGATGGCGCAGGCGCTCTACAGCGTCCCAGGCCAGGCCGGCGGCAATAAAGGCAAGAGAAAGCGCCAACAGCATCGAGGCGGCGGTCTGGATGCGGCCGTGGCCGTAGGGGTGTTGACGGTCAGCGGCTTGGCTGCCTTGGCGCGCGGCAACGATCACCAGGATATCCGTAGCGAGGTCAGAGAGCGAATGAATGCCATCAGCCACCAGTGCTTGTGAGCCTGTAAGCACGCCGCCGACTATCTTAGCCAGAGCGAGCAACGCATTGATCACGCTCCCAATGAGGGTAATTTGGCGAATTTGCAGATAATCAGTGCGCACGGATGCACTGCGGGCGCTTGGGGTTTCCCGATTCATGGCATTTGGCGAAGTGATTTCGACATTACTCTAGTTGTATCTAACTGTATCAAGATGCCCGGTTCAGGCCTCAGCCGGCCAGCGGCACGTGGTGTCATTATCAGCGCGGCAGCTGGGTTGACAATGCTCACCCGCGTATTAGGCCTGCAATTAAAAAACGGTTTTGCGATAATACCTCGACGCGACCAGGGGCCGTCAGCAGCCGGCGCCGCCCGACCGTTTGACACCTAATTTTATGCGTATTCTGATCAGTAACGATGATGGCTACCTCGCGCCCGGGCTCGCTGCGTTGGCTGGAGCCCTTGCAACAGTCGCCGATACTATCGTCGTAGCCCCAGACCGTAATCGTAGCGGTGCCAGCAATTCCCTGACCCTGTCTCGGCCTTTGCGGGTGCGTGAGGCACCTAACGGCTTTCACTACGTAGACGGTACACCGACCGATTGCGTGCACATCGGCATTACCGGGTTGATGAATAAAGAACCAGATATGGTCATAGCAGGAATCAACAGTGGCGCCAACCTTGGTGACGATGTCATATATTCGGGGACGGTAGCTGCTGCCATGGAAGGTCGTTTCCTGGGATTTCCAGCAGTCGCAGTGTCGCTGGTTGGAACCGAACTCAAACACTTCACTACTGCTGCTGAGGTAACACTGCAGTTGCTGGAATACATGACTGCTGCACCTTTGCCTGGCGACACCATTATCAATGTCAACGTACCCGATCTGCCATTGCCGGAAATCAAGGGTTTTCGGGCGACGCGCTTGGGCTATCGGCACATGTCCGAGGCTGTGATCCGGAGTACCGACCCTTATGGCGCGGAAATATTCTGGGTCGGACCGGCCGGGATGGAGCAGGACGCCGGTACTGGTACGGACTTTTGTGCGGTCAGGGAGGGGTTCGTTTCGGTGACGCCGTTGCAGGTGGATATCACCCAGCATTCGATGGTTGCCGAAATTGGCCAATGGCTCGAGCAGCACGACGCATGATGTCGGTCGCCTCGGGCAGAGAAATAGGGTTTACCTCCCGCCGTACCCAGCTTCGCCTGGTTAGCCAACTTCGAGCGCAAGGCATAAGCGACGAAACAGTGCTGACAACGATCGCACAAGTACCCAGACACCGCTTTGTCGAGGAGGCACTACAGAGCCGGGCTTATGAAGACACAGCACTGCCGATTGGTCGACAGCAAACCATCTCCCAGCCGTATATCGTGGCGCTCATGACACAACAACTAGTCAACGGACGCACCGACCTGGGAAAGGTGCTGGAGATTGGTACAGGCTGTGGTTACCAGACCGCGGTCCTCGCCAGTCTGGTTAACCGGGTCTATACGATTGAACGCATCGGTTCTCTGCTGGAGACGGCCCGGCAAACGCTGCAGAATCTTGGCGTGTACAACGTATCATATCGCCACGCTGATGGTACAAATGGCTGGCCTGGGCGTGCACCATTCGACAGTATTATCATCACCGCTGCGCCCGATACCGTGCCCCAGGGATTGTTGGATCAGCTTGGCGACGGCGGTCGCTTGGTCGCTCCAGAAGGGGGCAGGTTTGGCCAACACCTGACTCGGGTTGTTCGCCAGGGGCAAAGGTTCCGGCGAGAGACCTCGACGCCAGTGATTTTTGTGCCGATGTTGCTCGGGACCGAGGAATGATAATCTGATGATGACCCAGACCCAGACCCAGACCCAGACCAAGACACTCATTGTGGTGGCTTTACTGTGCCTGTTTGTTGGCTGTATGGGTCCACCGGTAATCCCGGTCAGTGATCTAACCGCTAGCCGCAGCGAGCATTCGGCCCGCATAGTCCGCCCGGGTGATTCCCTGTACACCATCGCTTGGCAAGTGGGTCTGGACTACCGGGAACTTGCCCGTTGGAACACACTGACTCCCCCATATATCTTATCTCCGGGCCAGCGGATCCGATTGAGCCCGCCGACGGCGGGCACTGGCAATGGCCAAGTGTCTAGCACGACTAAAGTCAGCGTCATTCGTAGCAATACTCCCTCCTCACAACCAATAGCGGCACCAGCTAAGAAAGAATCACTAAAAAAGCAGCCGGCACCGGAAACAATGCAACCCCGGAAAGAATCAGCATCAATTAAAAAATGGGTGTGGCCCGGGGAGGGTCGAGTTGTAACCCGTTTCAATCTAGCTCAGGATGAGAACGGCATAAATATCGCGGGAATTGACGGCAGCCCGGTGCGTGCGGCTGCCGATGGCAAGATCGTTTATGCAGGCACCGGTCTGCGGGGCTATGGCCTGCTGCTGATCCTTAAGCACAATGACACATTTCTCAGTGCCTATGCCCATAATCGTGCAGTCATGGTTAGTGAGGGTGATCAAGTAAACGCGGGGCAGGTCATTGCGGAGATGGGCCAATCGGGAGCGGAGTCGATCCAGCTGCACTTCGAGATACGCCGGAACGGGCAACCGGTCGATCCTCAGAGGTATTTACCGAAAAAATAACTCTAAAAGGGCCGCCGCTGGATATCAGTGTGCCCGCGCTCGGCGTTACAAGGGCAAGATCACCGCGGCGATAACCGCGCGTCCTTCCAGGGCGAGAATGTTGAAGGTTCTGCACGCTGCCAGCGAACTCATGAACTCTGCACCGTACTGTTGCGCCGCAACCGTCTGTAACAGGTTTGCCCCTGGGAAATGGTGTGCTTTGCCGGTGCCGACCAGCAGTATTTCCCGGCCCGATGAAAAGAGGTTCTCCAGCAGGGCGCCGTTGAGTTCTCCAAAATCTTTTATCTGCCAGCGACAGACCGGGTCGGTGGGGGTGATAATAAAACTGCCCTCGACAGTTTTTCCACCAACTGATACTACGCCGGAGTTGATCGCGCCAATTAAATTAAGGGTGCTCGAGGTGTCAGCTTGAATTTTCACTGGGGTCGTCGTCGGTTGCTGGAGAGTCTACAACGCCTGGCAGGTTTAGAAAATTGACCGGTACGCAACCTAGGTTGGGGTGTTTCGGATAGAATCGCGTTACCGGGAAGATGTCAGGAGTTTTCGGCCGGCTTTTCTTTTTTCAAACTTGACCCTGTAGAACCAGGTGCCTATGGAGCCAGTCAATATCGGAGTAGTAGGGCTTGGCACAGTTGGAGGTGGCACGGTCGATGTACTGCACCGCAACAGCGCCGAGATCTCACGGCGCGCTGGCCGCGAAATCCGTGTAAGTCGGGCAGCAGTTCGCGATCTCGACCGATCGCGTAGCTGTGACACTTCCGGAATTACCCTGACTAACGATCCATTTGAGGTCGCTAATGATCCGGATGTTCGTGTCGTCGTCGAGTTAATCGGGGGTGAAACCACCGCTTTTGAAATCGTCATCGAAGCCCTGGAGCAAGGTAAGCACGTAGTTACCGCAAATAAAGCACTGATCGCAACCCGCGGTAACGAGATCTTCCGGGCCGCTCATGAACGAGGCCTAGTGGTAGCTTTCGAGGCAGCGGTGGCCGGCGGAATTTCAATTATCAAGATTCTGCGAGAAGGACTCGCTGGCAACCGAGTCAAGCAATTGGTTGGCATTGTCAATGGCACCAGCAATTACATACTCACCGGTATGCACGAGCGGGGCAGCGACTTTGAACCCATGCTGCGGGAGGCGCAAGCGCTGGGCTATGCAGAGTCGGATCCGACTTTTGACATTGACGGCGTCGATGCCGCTCATAAGTTAACTATTCTGGCCTCCATTGCCTACGGAATCCCGCTTGATTTCAGTGCAGTGTACACCGAAGGCATCGGCACCATCCAAGGCAAGGATGTCAGCTATGCAGAAGATCTCGGGTATCGCATCAAACACCTCGGAATAGCGCGTCGCCGAGGGAACCGGGTCGATCTGCGAGTGCATCCGTGCCTGATTCCGGAAACCCACTTGCTTGCAAGTGTCGACGGGGTGATGAACGCAATCTTAGTCGAGGGTGATGCTGTCGGCCAGACTATTCACTACGGCGCTGGAGCAGGCGCCAACCCAACGGCATCTTCTGTGGTTGCCGATATCGTTGACGTGGTCCGCACATTGACCGCGGATCCTGGCAATCGAGTACCACATCTCGCTTTCCAGCCAACAGCACTCACCAGTAAAGACGTAACGCCACTGGGCGATATCGAGTGCGCTTATTATCTACGGTTGCTGGCTCTTGATCGACCTGGGGTACTCGCCGAGATCGCTCGTATCCTCGGTGAGAACAATGTCAGTATAGAAGCAATCCGGCAACAGGGCACCAAGAATAATGATGGAAATGTGTCGGTGGTTATTGTCACCCATAAGACCCGGGAAATGAGCATGACTAGGGCGATTGGTGCTATTGAAGCGTTACCGGCCATTGCTGAGCCGGTTATGAGAATTCGCCTTGATACACTCGAGGCTTAAGGCGCGCTCAGTATGACTAAAGCATCCGGGTTGATTGTTCGTTACCGGGACAGGCTGCCGCTGCCGGCGGATGCCGCGATCATCTCTTTAAGTGAAGGCGACACACCGCTGGTCCGGCTGCAGTCTTTGTCGGACGCAAGGCGGGGCATAGAGGTCTTTGCAAAATTCGAGGGTCTGAATCCCACCGGCTCGTTCAAGGATCGGGGTATGACCATGGCGGTATCAATGGCCGTACACCAGGGCGCCCGTGCCATTATCTGTGCGTCCACCGGCAACACCTCAGCCTCGGCGGCAGCTTATGCGGCCCGAGCCGGTATCACGGCTTTCGTCGTGATACCCGAGGGCAAGATTGCACGGGGCAAACTGGCACAGGCGATGATGCACGGTGCAACCGTCATTCAAATCACCGGTAATTTCGATGCCGGCATGGCTATCGTTAAAAAGATGCCCGATGAGGCGCCGGTCACCTTGGTTAATTCAGTCAACCCGTTTCGGTTGCAAGGCCAAAAGACCGCTGCCTTTGAGGTTGTGGACTGCTTGGGACGAGCACCCAATTACCATTTCCTACCAGTAGGTAATGCCGGTAATATCAGTGCCTACTGGATGGGTTATTGTGAGTATGCCGAAAGCGGATTAGCGAATGCCCGACCGATTATGGTCGGCTGCCAGGCGACGGGGGCGGCGCCATTTTTAAGGGGAGCGGCCGTGGCGCAGCCCGAAACTGTCGCCACCGCAATTCGCATTGGTAATCCACAGTCCTGGGATTTGGCTCTCGCCGCACAGAGGGAATCAGGCGGTTGGTTCCTCGCTGCTGACGATGACGCGATCCTTGCCGCCCAGAAATATCTTGCTGAGAATGAAGGGCTGTTCTGTGAACCGGCCTCAGCAGTTTCGGTCGCCGGGCTGCGGGCAGAGTTGTCTCGGTCGGCGATCCCCGATGGTGCAACCGTGATATGCACGTTGACCGGACACGGTCTAAAGGACCCTGATACCGCAATCGCGCAAAGCACTGAACCTATACGAGTCGGCTCGACCATGGATGAGGTGCGAAGTGTCATACTGGATTCCGGCTGACGGTGATTTGGAGAAGCGGATGACCTGGCTACTGCTTCGAGTCTCCGACCACAGGTCCTGAGATGCTCCCTCAACGCGTGCTCGTATTCGACATTGAGACTATCCCCGATGTCGCGGCCGGCCGGCGATTATTGGGTCTTGAAGGACTGTCCGATCAAGAAGTGGTGCGGGCTATGCGCACTCGGCGCCTGCAGAAGACCGGTGCCAGCGATTTCCTCGCTCATCCTTACCATCAGATCATTGCAATTTCGGTCGCGCTGCGGGCAGATGACAGCCTCAGTATATGGTCGCTTGGCGAGACCAACTCGGATGAATCGAAGTTGCTGGAAAGATTTTTCGATGGCATAGAGCGTTTTACTCCCATCCTGGTTTCCTGGAACGGCAGCGGATTTGATTTACCTGTCATCCACTACAGGTCGCTGCTTCATGGCGTAGCCGGCAATCGTTACTGGGACATCGGGGAGTCCGATCGCGATTTCAAGTGGAACAATTACCTCAACCGTTACCACGCCCGCCACCTTGACTTGATGGACGTGTTGTCGGGCTACCAACCCCGGGCGACTGCTCCTTTGCAGGAGATCGCGCTGTTGCTTGGATTTCCAGGGAAAATGGGTATGAGTGGCGCCGTAGTTTGGGATAAATACCAGGCCGGCGCGTTGGACGAAATTCGGCATTATTGCGAAACTGATGTACTGAATACATTCCTGGTTTACCTGCAGTTCGAAAAAGCCCGGGGTAACCTGAGCCCTGCTGTCCTTGACAAGGAGCATGAGCTGCTGGCAGATACCTTGCAGCAGTCCGCCCAATCCCACCTCCTGGAGTTTCTGCGGGCATGGAAAAGCCTTGGTAGGCCCGAAGCAGTCATTGCAACCGATTGAAGCGCAGATCGAATCGTTCACCCATGACGGGCGTGGGGTGGCGCGAGTCGATAACAAGGTCTGGTTCATCGAAGGAGCGCTGCCCGGTGAGCAAGTTAGTTTTTGCCAATCCGGTAAACGTCGGTCCTTCAACCACGGTGTGCTGCAGAAGGTTATTCACCCATCTGCAGATCGTGTTGTGCCGCAGTGCCCCGTTTTTGGGATCTGTGGTGGTTGTGCCCTACAGCATGTGAACCTTGTCGGGCAGGTGCGCCTTAAACAGCAGTTTCTGGTAGAGCAGTTGGCCAGGGCTGGCGTGCTGTCCGAGGCGAAGTTGGCCAAACCGATCACTGGTCCCGGTTGGGCATACCGGCGCAAGGCACGCCTAGGTGTTCGCCTGGTACCGAAAAAAGGCGGTATTTTGGTTGGTTTTAGGGAGCGCCACAAAAGTTACATTACGCCGCTCGATACCTGCTTGGTCCTGGACCAGTCGGTGGCGTCACTGTTACCCGGGCTACCGGCTCTTGTCGAGTCATTAAGTTGCCCGAGTCGGCTGCCCCAGATCGAGGTAGCGGTGGGGGATGGAGGGCGGGTTGCGCTGGTATTTCGTACCCTCGAGCCTTTACTGAAAAATGATCTCCTTCGCCTAACCGACTATGGGCGGGCCAAGGACGTAGCCGTGTACTGCCAATTCGCAGGACCGGATTCGATCAATTGCCTACACTCGCCCGATCCGCCTGTTTTGCATTACGATCTCGAAGCGGGCGAATTGCGTCTTGAATTTCGACCAACCGATTTCGTTCAAGTCAATTCATTCGTGAATCAGTCGTTGATCGCCGCCACCCTAGATGGCCTAGAACTTAGCCCCGGGAATAAAGTGTTGGATCTGTTTTGCGGTATCGGGAACTTCTCACTGCCGTTGGCAACTCGAGCCGACTCAGTATTGGGAGTCGAGATCGAACCGCGAATGATTGCGCAGGCCCGCGCGAATGTTGCGCTTAATCGTATCGAAAATGTCGAGTTTGAGTGCAGGGACCTTTACGGCGCGGAACTAGCCGGCTGGCGCCCCGGATCATTTAGTCACCTGTTGCTGGACCCGCCGCGCAGTGGTGCGCTGGAAGTGGTCAAGTCGCTGGTGCCAGAACTGATCCCTTTAAAAATAGCCTACGTGTCCTGCAATCCGGCAACTCTGGCTCGAGATGCGGCGATACTGGTTGAACACGGCTACCAGGTCGATTCCGTGCAGATAGTGGACATGTTTCCCCAGACCGCACACATCGAATCACTCTTGCTGCTCGGCCGTAAATGAGACGGCCGACCCCACGATCCACGCGTACCGGTATCGTGGGCTCTCAGCCCTCAGTGCCGGTCTTGCCCGTAGTCTGAGGCGTCGACTCATGGGTAGTCGAGCGCTCAGACCGGCGAGACGACGGCGGGCGACGGGGGCTGCGGTCGCTACCACCACGCACCTGGCGGCCACGACCGCGACTGCGGCTACGCCGCCGAGTTGGGCCCTGGTCTGTTTTTTCCTGATCGCTCGTTCCGCGACCTTGCGCCGGGCGAGCTCGTTCTTGGTCGCGATTTACGGTCGGTCGGCTACCCGAACGACGGCCGCTACTGCGGCGCGATCGGTTTGGGTGGGCACTGGTTGATTGTTTTGGGTTCTTTCTGGCGGCAGGCTCCACGCTCGTTGGGAAACCGGCGATACTGCGCCACAGGCGGGCCAGCAACCCAGGTTTATCGACATCCTGGGCCAGAGTTTGTGGCGGCGGAGGTGGGGGCGGCGTGGTATCAATTTGGTCGATATTGACCGCCGCTCGGCGGGTCCGCGAAGCCACGGTGTATTGCACTTCGCTACTTTCCGCTGGCGTAATACGAATTGTGTGGCTAGGTAGGTCACCGGATGCGTCGATATCCTCACTGCGCAATCGTTGAATGTTGGATTGTGATCCCTGTAGTTGAGGAGTTGGGATTAGCACGACTCGGGATCCCAGCCTGGCCTCGAGTAGGTTAACCTCGTGGCGTTTCTCGTTTAACAGATAGGTAGCGATATCAACTGGTAGTTCTGCAAAGACCGCTTCAGTATTTTCTTTGATAGCCTCTTCTTCGAGAATCCTTAGGAAGCTTAAAGCCGAGGAGGAAACGTTACGCACACTGCCAGTGCCGTCACATAATTTGCAAGCGCTATAATTCGACTCGCTAATCGACGAACGCAAACGCTGGCGGGATAGTTCCAACAGGCCGAAGCGGGATATAGAGCCCAACTGAATTCGCGCACGATCATTCTTGACTGCTTCGACCAGCCTGTTCTCCACAGTATTCTTGTTGCGGCTTGAAGTCATATCGATCAAGTCGATGACGATCAGGCCGCCGAGATCGCGGATTCGCATTTGTCGGGCCAATTCGTCCGCAGCTTCAAGGTTGGTTTGTAACGCGGTCTCTTCTATGTCTGAGCCCTTGGTGGCTTTTGCCGAGTTGACGTCTACACTGATTAGTGCCTCGGTATGGTCTATTACCAGTGCGCCGCCGGAGGTCAATTTCACGGTCCTCGAGAAGGCATTTTCGATCTGGTGTTCAACCTGAAAACGGGAAAACAACGGCACAGAGTCCTGGTAGTGTTTGAGCTTGACCAAGTTATGTGGCATTACCTGGTTCATAAAGCGGCTGGCGCGTTCGAAGATGTCAACTTCATCAATAAGGATTTCCTGGATATCGCTTTTTAGGTAATCGCGCAGGGTTCTGACAATCAGATTACTCTCCTGATAGACCAGAAAAGGTGACTGAGCCTCTGTTGACGCTGACTCAATAGCTTTCCACAGTTGCATGAGGAAGTCCAAATCCCACTGCAATTCCTCGCTGGATTTGCCAATCCCAGCCGTGCGGACGATCAGTGAGTGCTCTGTGGGAACAGCAAGGTCTGCTAATGCATCACGCAGCTCGCTTCGCTCATCGCCGGCAATCCGGCGGGATATACCGCCGCCCTTGGGGTTGTGCGGCATCAACACCAAATACCGGCCAGCCAGGCTGATGAAGGTCGTAAGTGCGGCACCCTTGCTGCCTCGTTCTTCTTTTTCCACCTGCACCAGTAATTCCTGGCCTTCTTCGATGACATCTTTGATACGGACCTGTGCCATTGGGGTGGCCGGGGAAAAATTACGGAAAAACGCTCGGGATATCTCCTTGAGCGGAAGAAATCCCTGGCGCTCGGCGCCATAATCAACGAACGCAGCTTCTAGGCTAGGCTCAATCCGGGTCACGACGCCCTTATATATATTGCCTTTGCGCTGCGTTCGAACCGCAGATTCGATATCCAGGTCCAGCAGTTTTTGTCCATCGACGATCGCAACCCGTAGTTCCTCCGGGTGCGTCGCGTTAAATAGCATTCTTTTCATTTTCTTACTCACTGCCCCGACGATGCGGGGGCCCTGTAGGGCTTTCGCCGCGCCGATCGCCAGGAACGTTTAACGATTAGCCTGTGACGCCATTACAAACACGTGTAAGTGCCAGGCCACAGATGGCCAGCAAAGCGGGGCAGAAGAATGAAGGGTACCGGAGGAGTTCAGTGAGTTGCAGACAAACCACGGACAATAAGCCGACGGCAGCAAGACAGCGCTGCGCGCCTATCGTATCTAGCCATCATCCGTGAATTGCAACCGCTGCCTATCACAGCCTGATAATCCTTTTTTGTGCGGTGCGTCTGTCCGGCGCCGCCCTTTAATCGGTTCTAATTGCGCACTGCAAACGACAGGCGCAGATATCCTTTCTTCAGCCCGCACGGGACAGGTCGAACTCTGTCTCACCGCGCTGCTTCGTCATGGCACCTTAAGCCGGGTATGATTACGGACCCTGGCCGTGCAATATCTTTATTATCCCGGCCATTTTCGTGGGCCCGGCGCTAACGGTCAAAGTGCGTATCGCACCCGATCCTGCTCCGGCTGACACTTACTGGTTTCTGTTTTCACAGGCGCCAGGCTGAAGTGTAACAAGTCCACTTCGGTTTTTCAAAGAGATAATGACACAAAGCGCTAATTCAAGTGAATCGAGCAAGCGTGGAGCTCGCACGGAAACTGTGCGCGAGTCAGAAACTGGCCAGCGCCTCGACAATTATTTGCTTAAACACCTAAAAGGTGTTCCCAAAAGCCACATCTATCGCATTATTCGCGATGGCCAGGTGCGGTTGAACCGTGGCCGGAGCCGCCCGGCGACCAGGGTTAAGGCTGGTGACAATGTCCGAATTCCACCTTTGCGACTACCCCAGCCCCGTGCGCTGAATCATGCCAAAATACTATTGCGGCTGAGTGAGAGCATCTTGTTCGAAGACGATTACCTGCTTGTACTTAATAAGCCTGGTGGCTTATCCGTACATGGCGGTTCTGGCACCGTTTCGGGCATCATTGAAGCACTGCGTAGCGAAAGGGACACCTACCTGGAGCTGGTTCATCGGCTGGACAAGGAGACCTCCGGCTGCTTATTGCTAGCAAAGCAGGCAAATGTGCTGAAGACTTTACATCGGCAGATGCGAGAGCCGGGGCCGAAGCCTACAATCGAGAAGATTTATATCGCGTTGCTGGTAGGTCGGTGGCGAGGGGGTAAACGATCGTTATGCCAGCCATTGGAGACGATTCGGGACCGGAGTCGCCAGAAACGCTCGACCATCAATCCACAGGGCCGGACTGCGCTCAGCCTGTTCGCACCGATTGCACGGTATCCCGCGCATACACTGGTGTCTGTACAGTTGTTAACTGGCCGGCTGCACCAGATTCGGGTGCATGCCGCGGGATCTGGCTATCCGGTGGCTGGCGATCGGATTTACGGCAACAAAGAGAATAATCGTGTATTGCGCGGGCTCGGCTTGCGGCGTCAATTCCTTCATGCATCGCGCCTGGCGCTGATCCACCCAGTGGCAGGAAGGCGCCTTCAGTTCGAAGCGCCATTGCCACAGGAACTTGCCGCATTACTGAAGAAAATACAATAAACTGAAGCAGGTAAGTACTCTGGGTGGCAAGATGATTGGACACCGATTACCGATTGGGAATCACGGCCACACCCTCGAGTTCCAGCATTGCCACCAGCCGGATCAGCGGCAGTCCCAGCAACGCACTGGGGTCATCCCCGGACAGTGATTCCAGCAGCGCAATACCGAGACCATCAGCCCGCAGACTGCCGCAGCAGTCGTAGGGCTGCTCAGCGTCGAGGTAACGTTCAATTAGGTCCTGGGTCAGCGGTTTAAAGCGAACTCGGAAGGAAACGCAGTCGCTTTGCAGGTTGCCGGTAGCACTGTTAAAGAGCGCAACACCGGTTTGCAGTAAGACCTCTCGCTCGGAGGCATCCAACAATTGCGCAATCGCAGCGGCACGATCAGCCGGTTTGCCAACGATACGGTCGCCGTGCACGGCAACTTGGTCCGATCCGATCGACAACGCACCGGGCGCATGCTGGGCGCCGGCTTGCGCTTTTGCCACCGACAGCCGCTGAACCAGCGATTGTGCGTCTTCTCCTGATTGATGGGCCTCATCGACCCCTGGCTTAACGACCCGGAAAGGTAGGCCCAACTGCCGCAGCAGAGCACAGCGAAACGGCGATGATGAGGCCAGCACCAGTTCCGGCAAAGGAGTAATTTTTGACACGTAAACCTCCGCGCAATAAAATTCGCTGGTCGCGTGGCCGCAGCCCGGCTACAACGCAATGCTGTACCCCGTATTCGCGGGCGCCGGTAACGAGCCGGCGTATATTCTAGGGCAAGAGACAGGATATGGCCGTACAAAAGAACCGGACGACTCCCTCAAAGCGCGGAATGCGGCGCTCCCATGATAGTTTGGGCAAACCGACGCTCTCGACAGATCCCGTGTCAGGGGAGCTACACCGGCGTCACCAAGTGACGGCAGACGGTTACTACCGGGGCCGCAAAGTCATCAACGAGAAGGAAGAGTTGGAATAGACCGGGGCTGCGGCGGCGCGCCCGGGTCAAACCATCCCGTGACGCCAAAGGTCCAAGTACCGTGACCGTTACCCTGGCGGTCGATATGATGGGCGGCGACAAAGGGCTTGCCGTCACCGCGCCTGGCATCCGCCGGGCGCTTCAAAACTATTCCAACCTGCATTGCCTGTTGGTTGGCCGCCAGACAGACATCGTATCACTGCTAGGTGACCTCAGTGGCAACCCGAACGTTGAGATTGTGCAAGCTGCCGAGGTGGTCGATATGCATGAGTCGCCGGCAACAGCGCTGCGCTCCAAGAAAAACTCCTCGATGCGCGTCGCCATCAACTTGGTTGCCGAGGGCCGTGCTGACGCTTGTGTTAGCGCCGGCAATACCGGGGCCTTGATGGCGACAGCCCGTTTTGTACTGAGGATGTTACCAGGTGTCGATCGACCCGCAATCATCAGCGCGTTGCCACGGGCCGACAGCCACGTACATATGCTGGACCTTGGCGCTAACGTTGATAGTTCCCCTGAGATTCTGTTGCAATTCGGGCTGATGGCCGTAAGCATGGTTCGTTCGTTGGAGCACGTCCAACAGCCCACCATCGGCTTACTCAACGTAGGCAGTGAAGATATCAAGGGCAGCGAGATAATCAAGCGAGCCGCTGATCTTTTTAAAGCCAGCGAGATCAACTACGTCGGATATGTGGAAGGCGACGATATTTTTCAAGGTGAAGTAGATATTATCGTCTGCGACGGATTCGCTGGAAACGTTGCCCTGAAAACCAGTGAGGGCTTGGCGCAAATGCTCGTGAAAGTTATGCGTGAGGAGTACACACGAAATTTGTGGACGCGCTTGGCTGCGTTTCTGTCAATTCCGGTATTGCGATCGTTTCGAGCGCGAGTCGATCATCGGCGCTACAACGGCGCGGTCTTACTGGGGTTAAACGGCACAGTAGTCAAGAGTCATGGTGGAGCCGATAGCTTTGCATTTTCCCATGCGATAGAAGTTGCTCGCGAAGCGGTGGAAAACAAACTGCTACAACGCCTTCGTGCAGATTTTTCGGGCTCCGAGACAGGTAAGGTGTAAACCAGTGAGTTACGCGCGCATTACCGGTACCGGCGGATACCTGCCCAAGAAAGTTCTAAAAAATAAGGACTTGGAGAGCCTGCTCGACACTACCGATGAGTGGATTTATACCCGTACTGGAATCCGGCAGCGACATATTGCGGCGGACAATGAATTCACCTGTGACCTGGCCGAACAGGCCGCACGGATCGCCCTCGACGCCGCCCAGCGAACGCCCGACGAGGTGGATCTTATTGTGGTCGCAACCACAACGCCAGATCAGGTCTTTCCCAGCACCGCCTGTCTGTTGCAAGAGCGTCTGGGAATACATGGTTGTCCGGCATTCGACGTCCAGGCTGTGTGTGCTGGCTTTATCTACGCCATGGATGTAGCGCAGCGGTATATTCAGACTGGGGCTAGCCGCTGTGCGTTAGTTGTTGGGGCAGAGACTTTTTCGAGGATTCTGGACTGGTCAGACCGTTCTACTTGTGTGCTGTTCGGTGACGGCGCTGGTGCTATGGTGCTCGAGTCAAGCAGCGAACCAGGTATCTTATCGAGCCATCTTCATGCCGATGGCGCCTACAAGGACCTGCTCTGTGTTCCCGTTGGCGTCTCGACCGCCTATCGGGAATTGCTGAACGGTCAAGCCTACACCGAAATGCAAGGCCGGGAAGTCTTCAAGTGGGCGGTGAGTGCGCTCGGTGATGCGGTGATGGAGGCGGTGAAAGCCAATGGATTATCTTGCCTCGATATTGACTGGCTGGTACCACACCAGGCCAACATCCGAATAATCAACGCAATCGCAAGGCGCCTGGACCTCAGCATGGACAACGTGGTTGTCACTATCGGCCGACACGGCAACACATCTGCCGCATCTATCCCGCTGGCATTTGACGAGGCGGTGCGCGATGGACGGATAAAGGACGGGCAGACGATAATCATAGAGGGTTTCGGCGGAGGGTTTACCTGGGGCAGTTTGCTTTTTAAATTCTGACCGGAGGTGTGGCGCGTGAGTGACGAAGTAACTAATAAAGTCTGTTTGGTAACCGGTGCCAGTCGGGGTATCGGCCGAGCAATTGCGCTGGCTCTTGGCCGGGATGGATACACGGTTGTTGGCACAGCGACAACCGCTGATGGTAGTAGGAAAATTGGTCATGCCCTGGAGGCTGCGGATGTTGGCGGCCGTGGTGCAGTGCTCGATGTTGCTGATGTGGACTCAATTACCGACGTTGTCGATTCGACTACCAAAGATATTGGTCACATCTCGGTGCTGATCAATAATGCTGGTATTACTCGGGACAACCTGCTTCTAAGAATGAAGGAGAATGAGTGGGATGAAGTCATTGAGACAGATCTAAAATCAGTCTACCGGTTAAGTAAGGCCTGTTTGCGCAATATGACTAAGGCACGATACGGGCGGATAATTAACATTACTTCAGTGGTCGGGGCGATCGGTAACTCAGGCCAATCGAATTATGCTGCGGCCAAAGCCGGCGTCGTTGGGTTCACCCAGTCACTGGCCAGGGAAGTGGCCTCGCGGAATATTACTGTCAATGCAGTGGCCCCCGGCTTTATCCAGACCGACATGACCGCGACATTGCCCGATGAGCAACGGACTCAGTTGTTGGCTAGTATCCCATTGGCCCGCCTGGGCCAGCCAGAGGACATTGCCGCTGCTGTCTCTTTTCTTGCCTCGAAGGATGCCGCCTATATCACGGGGCAGGTATTGCACGTCAACGGTGGCATGTACTTATCTTCGTGAAGAATATATAATAAACTACTGAAATATCGCGTTAAATTACTAAGTCTACATTGATGAACGTTACCCCATTCGGGCCGAGCTGAACCGGCACCAGTTACACTGGATTATTGGACTTAAGGTCTTGAATACGGTTTAATTCGCGCTCTTCCCCAAAAGTTATGGCGACTCGAATCGGGTGTCCGCGCCGCGTCGGATTCCTTGCACAGAATTTAATTGACCCAGGAGGTTTAGTATCCCATGAGCAGTGTCGAAGAACGTGTCAAGAAGATAGTGGTGGAGCAACTTGGCGTAAACGAAGACCAAGTGACACCGGATGCCTCATTTGTGGATGATCTTGGGGCCGATTCGCTCGACACCGTCGAGCTCGTAATGGCGCTCGAGGAAGAATTCGATGCGGAAATTCCGGACGATGAAGCGGAGAAGATCACTACGGTCAAGCAGGCCGTGGAGTTCATCCAGGCAAATACCAGCAGCTGATTTTCTATTTAATTAAGGATCAAAAGCCGCCCAGCGCAATAGCGTCCGGCGGCTTTCTTCTTCTTGGACTAAGACAATGATAGCGCGAAGGGTAGTGGTCACCGGCCTGGGGTGTATTTCACCGTTGGGCCTCAATCTCGGCGAAACCTGGTCGGGCCTGACAGCAGGTCGCAGCGGCATTTCCACAATAAGCCATTTTGACGCCAGTGCTTTGCCCTCGTCCATAGCCGGCGAGGCCACCGGATTCGATCCTACCAGTCGCCTGGCTGCTAAAGAAGCACGCAAGATGGACCGTTTTGTCCAGTTGGGGTTGGTGGCCGGATTGGAGGCGTTCGAGGACTCGGGACTTGAAGTCAATGAAGCCAACGCCGACCGGGTCGGAGTGCTCATTGGAGCAGGAATCGGCGGCCTCGCAACGATAGAGCAGACAACCGCGGTTTATCACGAAAAAGGGCATCGACGCGTATCACCGTTCTATATACCAGCGAGCATTATCAATATGGTTTCTGGAAACCTGTCTATCATGTTGGGTTTGCGCGGCCCGAACCTCGCAATTGTTACAGCCTGCACAACGGGCACTCATTCGATCGGGCAAGCTGCGCGAATGATCCGCACTGGCGATGCCGATGTCATGGTCGCCGGCGGAACCGAAGCGGCGCTTACCCCCACATCTCTTGCAGGTTTTGCTGCAGCGCGGGCGTTGAGTCGCCGGAATAACGCACCAGCGGCTGCTAGCCGTCCTTGGGATGTGGACCGGGATGGTTTTGTTATGGGGGAGGGGGCAGGTGTACTGATGCTGGAAGAACTCACCCATGCCCATGATCGGGGCGCGTGCATATACGCTGAACTTAAAGGCTTCGGAATGAGCGCCGATGCCCACCACATAACTCAGCCGGCAGCAGGCGGCAAAGGAGCCTCGCGCTGCATGGAGAATGCGCTGCGCGACGCCATGATTGATCATGAAGACATTGACTACGTTAACGCCCACGGCACCTCAACACCGCTTGGCGATGCGGCTGAAACGGTTGCACTGAAAAGAACTTTTGGTACCCATGCGGGAAAACTTGCGGTCAGTTCGAATAAATCTATGATCGGGCACCTGCTTGGTGCAGCAGGCGGTGTAGAAGCGGTGGCCACCGTAATGACCCTGTACGAGCAGGTGATCCCACCAACGATCAACCTCGACAATCCGGACCCCGACTGCGATCTGGACTACGTCCCGGACACGGCCCGACAAGCTTCGCTGGCAGCGGCAATTTCAAACTCCTTCGGTTTCGGCGGTACCAACGGCAGCCTGGTATTCAGTCGTTACATAGGTTGATGCCTGGAGAAGGCTGACGGCGCACCTGGTGGAAGCGCAAACCCATAAATCCCACCGGTCATTGGGACAGTATCGTATTCAGGCCGCCGTCATACTCACCCTAGCGGCGTTGCTCTGCATTGGTGGAGGCACGGTCTACTATTTATACCGTGCCGTTCATGTGCCGGTTTCAGCGAAAAGCAGCAATTTTCTCGTCACTTCAGGTTCCAGTCTGCCTGACTTCACGCGGGCACTTAAAAAGCAAGGCATCGTCGCAACTGAATGGCCGTTGCAAGTGTGGGCGCTGATAAGTGGTGCGGCCGGTTCACTCAAGGCCGGAGAATACCGTTTTGAGACCGGCGATACGGCGGCCAAAATGCTTAGCAAGGTTGTCCGTGGGGAAGGCGTGCAACGCAAATTCACAATTCTTGAAGGTTGGACGTTTCGCGATCTACGCGACGCTCTGGGCAAGAAAAAAGCTCTAAAGCAGATAACCCGTGACCTTAACGACAACGAAATCCTTGATCAGCTAGGCATCAGAAAGTCGCACCCCGAGGGCCTTTTTTTCCCCGATACCTATTTCTTCGTTCACGGACATACGGACCTTGACTTGTTGCGTCGCTCGGCATTGAAAATGTCTACTGAGTTACAGGCGGCCTGGGCAGAACGAGCGTACGGGCTGCCGTACGACAACCCGTACGCGGCACTGATTATGGCGTCGATTGTCGAGAAAGAAGCGCTATTGGACGTAGAGAAGCCCGTTATCAGTGGGGTTCTCTGTAATCGCTTACGCCAGGGGATGCGCTTGCAGGCGGACCCCACCGTCATTTACGGTCTCGGTTCAGGCTTTGACGGTGACCTCAAGCGCCGACACCTGCGCCAAGACTCCCCGTACAATACCTACAAGAGGAAAGGCTTGCCGCCCACGCCAATCGCACTTCCTGGGGCGGCGGCTTTGGCTGCCGCTGTGAATCCGGCCAATACCAAGGCAATATATTTTGTTGCTCGGGGCGATGGCAGCCATCAGTTTTCTGCAACCCTTCAGGAACACAACGCGGCAGTGCGCACATATCAATTAAAATAATGACGAAAAGGTATCCGGTGTGAGCGGGAAGTTAATCACATTTGAAGGTGGCGACGGCGCGGGTAAGACTACTCAGGTCGCACTGCTGAGAGCGACGCTGCGGGCCAAAGGCGTGAACGTTCTGGTAACACGGGAACCTGGCGGTACCGAAATTGGCGAGAGAATTCGAGATCTGATTCTGCACGACCCGGTGACCCTTGTTACTGATGCTGAATTGCTGCTTATTTTCGCAGCTCGGGCACAGCATATCGTAGAGGTGATTCGGCCAGCGCTGGCAAGGGATAAGTGGGTTCTGTGCGACCGTTTCACCGACGCCACTTTCGCTTACCAGGGTGGGGGTAGGGGGGTGCCCGCTGAACGGGTAACGCAGCTGGAGTCTATCGTCCACCATGGCCTGCAACCGGACCTTACCCTGCTGCTGGACTTGCCGGTTACCGAGGGAATGGCGCGCAGCGTCGCAAGAGGCAGGGGCGAGGACCGCTTTGAAAGCCAGGATGTCGCTTTTAAAGAACGAATCCGGGCAGCTTACCTGGCCAGGCAGGCGAGTGCGGCACATAGGATTCGACTGGTTGACGCCAGTGCGCAAATTGAAGTGGTGCAGGCCCAGATCAAGAAACTCGTGCTGCAGGTGCTCGAGCCATGATCCCGTACCAGGTTTCCACGCTTCCCTGGCTGGAGACGCAGTGGCGACAAATGATCGAGCGCGGTCAGGCGTTACCGCACGCGCTTTTGTTGAACGGAAAACCCGGTATCGGCAAGCTTGCGCTTGCCTTCGGGATTGCCCGGGTACTTCTTTGCCGCCGCGATAGTGCCGGGGAGCCTTGTGGTAATTGCGGCAGTTGTACACTACTAGACAGCGGCACACATCCGGATCTACATCTGCTTACTACCGAGCAGCAGCTTGAAAGGGGCGAGGGCCTAGTACCCGCTTATGGGACCCGCTACTCGACGCCTGCGGCAACAACTAAAGGTAGAAAAGCGCGGGTCAGCGAAATCATTGGCGTAGATACTATCCGGGCATTGACTGGGAAGCTTAGCTCGACTGCCGGACAGGGGCTTCGCAAGGTGGCGCTGATCTATCCGGCCGACGCTATGAATATCAATGCTGCCAACGCATTACTGAAGTTCCTCGAGGAGCCAACACCCGCTACTCACCTGTTGCTGATTACGGCTGATCCGTTCCAATTGCCGGCTACGGTTCGCAGCCGCTGCAGCCGCCTGGAGGTGGCGGCACCAGAAACTGCGGTGGCGCTGGCCTGGCTTGAACGGCTTACAGATAATGTTTCGGAAGACGCCAAGACTCTGTTGCAACAAGGCTGGGGGCCACTCGAGATTGCGGATCTGGTTACCGAGCTGCCAGCTGGGGGATATCGGGCGCTCGACCAGACAACATTGACAAGCGCTGCGGAAGGGGACGCCGCTGGTGCCCTGACGGCAGTCCTGGAACAACTAGATGCCCGTAGAGCCATGCGCTGGCTGCAGCATTCGATGCTCTCGGCTATGCGTCAGCAGGCTACTTTAAAGCACGATCTACAGGGGAGCGCACAACCCAAGGCTAGCATCAGCCGACGCCAGTGCGTCTCTCTTTTTCGACTGGCGGGCCAGTTTCGTCGCTGGCCGCGCGGTGCGGTTGACGAAACTCTCTTTCTGGAAGATATTTCATCCCAACTCCAGGCGCTCTATGGCAAGGGAGATTACGAACTATGAATCAATCAGAGTTGCAGTCCTCAGGGAGTGAAAATTCGGGGAAAGCCCGGCCGCGGGTGGTATCGGTAACTATTAAGGACATCCGCACTCTGCAAGCATCCTACATGCAATTTCTCAAGAACGGTGGATTGTTCGTACCGACAACTTCCTCCTATAACATCGGCGACGAGGTCTTCCTAGTCCTCAAACTCCTGGAGAAAGAACAGTTTGCGGTTGCTAGCACGGTAGCCTGGACCACACCCGCAGGAGCCCAGGCCAGCCGTACCCCCGGGGTTGGCATCCATTTCAAGGGCTCTGAGGGGGTAAAACTCAAGGAAAGAATAATGGAGTTGCTGACGCAAGCAGGCGAGAGCAAACGAGCCACCCATACGCTCTAGTCAACCCCGTATATATTCAATCCTTTATCTTCCTGATTTCCCGTGTTGGTAGATTCGCACTGTCATCTCGACTTTCCCGGCTTGGTTGAACAACTCCCAGCCGTCATCGACCGGGCCAAGGCCGCCGGCGTTGAGCACCTGTTGTGCATTGGAGTCAACCTCGAAGATTTCAAAAAAATGATGGTGCTGCTTGATGACTACCCCAACGTCTTCGCATCGGTTGGGATCCATCCCAATACACCGTACCAGGAGGAGCAAGAGCCTGATGCGGGCGCGCTGGCGGCGCTTGCCAGTGACCCGCGGGTGGTTGCGATCGGCGAAACTGGTTTGGATTTTTTTCGTAGCAAAGGAGACCTTGAATGGCAAAAACAACGCTTTAAGACTCACATCGAGGCAGCAACATTTGCCGATAAACCTCTAATAATTCACACTCGAGAGGCAGCACAAGCGACACTAGATGTAATGCGTGCTGCAAGCGCGCAGACGGTGGGCGGCGTTATGCATTGCTTTGCCGACGAATGGGAGGTGGCCAAAGCGGCTCTTGATCTCGGCTTTTTCATCTCCTTTTCTGGGATCGTCACTTTCAAGAGTGCCGATTCGCTGCGTGAGGTTGCTCGGAGGGTGCCGGATGACAGAATCCTAATCGAGACTGACGCGCCGTATCTGGCGCCGGTACCGCACCGGGGCAAAACCAATGAACCAGCTTTCGTTCGAGCTACAGCCGCATGCCTTGCCGAATTGCGCGGCCAGTCGCTGGCTGAAATTGGCCGCATGACGACCGAAAACTTCTTCGCGCTCTTTAGCAGCGCTACCCGGATTTCTTCTAAAAGCGTGCCTCAGCACGTGGGCTAAGCCCATCGCGACCGTTAGGCTGCAATATGGCGCTCGCGCTTTAAGTAACGATATTAATTCGCATAATATATATTATGTAAACTCAGCGAGATCAACAGGATTAGATTTCAATATCTTGCGTTCCAATCCGGAGAAGTTTGACCAACTGCGCTGGGTCAACGACAATCCCCTCCTCGGCCTAGCCCCAAATTGTGGAGGTGCGAAAGGGCAGAAAGCCGGCGCACGGCAGCGTTCTGCCGTCTGATCGGCAACTACGAGGACTAACAGCACAATGACTCAGAAAGAAATTACGGAAACGACAGAGACCGAGCAGCCCCTTGACGTCGGGGCTTCGAGTGCCCCACCCAAGTCAACACCGGCCTCCGGTGGGGCGCGTGGTGCTAAAAAAGCGGCCACTATAGGCTCTTCAATCGTTATTCACGGTGACGTGGCTGGCGAGGAGGATCTGGTGGTGGACGGCACCATCGAAGGGACCGTCAATTTTAAGGACAACAACCTGGTTGTTAGCAAGAACGGCCGGGTCACCGCCAATATCAACGCACGAATCATCCGGGTTGACGGCGAGGTCAAGGGCGAACTGCGGGGTAGCGAGCAGGTCGTGATCAGCCCGAGTGGTAAGCTCAAAGGCGATATTCGGGCCCCTCGTGTGGTTCTTGAGGACGGCTGCCAGTTTAAAGGTTCGGTGGATATGGAGGGTGAAAAACCGTCCGCCAGCGAGCGTTCAGCGACACCTCGGCTACGCCCTGCCACTAGCCGCCCGGTGCGACCGGGTCGCGATTCAGGCGAGGCTGGCTCGATGCGTAACTGAGCAGGGTAAAGATAAAAAAAGCCGCGGTGAAGCCGCGGCTTTTTTATGATGCGGGTTTCAACTTATGCCCGCTTGGTATTCTCTCCAGCACCAGAAGTTCCAGTAGACCTCGGAATTGGTCCGGTTTGCCGATCGTGCAACTGCGCGCCGCCCTGCCCCACCCCTTTTCCCTCGACGCGGTGCAGCGAGTTAAATGCGGCTATTGGGCCAACTATTCGCTCTGGATGCTCATACAGTAAATCATCCGTTAACGGCACGAAGACGACTTTTGGCACAATTCCTCCCTCTCTGACGCGTGTTTCGGGGAACTTTATCCTTCGAAGAGGGTCGGGAAACGGTCAACCTGTGGTAAAAGAATGGCAACAACATGGGTATTTCCCAGACGATCCCGTGGGTACTTGTTTTATTAACCCAACAGGGTGAGTTCAATCCGTCTGCTTGCCTGGAGGCACCATGGCTAAAGTAATCGCTATTGTCGAGGACGATCTGGACCAGCGGGAGAATTACGCAGACGTCCTTTCCTCCCACGGCTATGAAGTACGCTGCTACGCGGACAAGGCCGACGCCGAGGAAGGCTTTCGCACTGCTTTGCCAGACCTCGCTCTTCTCGACATTATGCTGGGTGAGGACATGGATGGGGGCTTTGACTTGTGTATGGAGTTGCGCAACCGGAGCCCTGCTCTACCCATCATTTTTCTCACAGCAAGGGATAGTGATACCGATCGTATTTCTTCCCAGCGGATGACCGCCTGGGATTACATTACCAAACCTGTCAGCCTGGAATTTCTGGTTGCTCGAGTTCACGCGTTACTCAAAATAGCTGAGCAACTCAAATCGCAAGAAAGCGAGCCGCCTGTATCGCTGCTTGAGGTCGACCAACTCGAACTGGACGAAAACAGTATGTCGGTGCGTTGGTGCGGTGAGGTGGTAAGCTTAACGCTGACCGAATTCTGGATCGTTGAATCGCTTGCGCGTAATCCTGGCCACGTAAAGACATACGATGTGCTTAATGACGTCACCCGCCAGGGCTTGGTAGAGCGGAATACTATCAACGGGTATATACGCCGGATTAGAAACAAGTTCCGCCTGCTGGATCCGGCTTTCGATCGAATCCAGACCGTACATGGCACTGGCTATAAGTGGGCTAAGGATCTCGGTTGAGCCGTTTTGCCGGACGTACCGAGATGCTCGCCTCCCGGAACAAGCGACGAAAACATCGCGAACCAGGTTTCCGGCCAAAGATACGCCCGGGCCTCAAGATAAGAACCAAGCTGCTATTACTGGTACTGTTATTACTAGCTATCCCGTGGATGGGTTACAAGTCAGTACGGGAAATGGAAAATTTTCTGCTAGAGGGTCAGCAGCAGGCCCTTGAACTGACGGCGCAGGGTATTGCCAGCCTGCTCGGCAACCGTCGAGATCTGTTCGCTCTCGCTGCCGGCGTGCCCGAAGTTCTTGGAAGACCTTTTTACATTGTTCCGCAGGATTTGATCCAAGCGTTACCGGTAGATGCGGCTGCTGAGCTCTGGGCAGAGGCCATTGGCGAGTTGACCGATTTTTCTGGTTTTGGACTATTCGAGTGCAACAAGAATTACCAGCCTGACTCTTTCGCCCTGCGCCACGGGCTGGGGGTCCATGAAAATTCGATCTTTGGTTTTTTCGACGTGAGCGATGATAGCGTGATTTTTCGTGATCCCGAGA